>ENA-UESI01000015-UESI01000015.1-human-gut-metagenome-genome-assembly--contig:-NODE-15-length-115528-cov-6.005249_pt1 | contig 115528 bp, 90 predicted proteins | sample MGYA00243005_ERZ508006 | MGnify/ENA primary metagenome ERZ508006 (study PRJEB26167, sample SAMN06115436) | human gut metagenome | host: Homo sapiens | place: China:Shandong | collected 2015-06-10... | reverse complement strand
CCAGAAAACGTCTCAATTGGAAGTGTCCGGCTGAAGTCTTTTATTCAGTAACTTTGCACTTGATTTGATAATTCACCTGAAAGGAAAGCTGCTCTTACCTATCATATTGAATGCTCTCAGACAGGCTATAGAAAAATACACCTTGCAGAGAGCTTTGATGAGCGTCACTGCATTTCATTAAAGAGTCTTAGAGGAAACGTCGAGGTAAATACATTTATTGTTGCAACTGAGGATATTCCAGTATATAGAAATAAGAATTTAAATGAAGACTATGCAGGTGAAGTAAAAAACATATGCAAGGGCTTTATTCTTGCTCAGGGATCTGAATTTGACTTAAATATACCGAGAAAATTCACAGACTTTAAAGAGCAAAATAATCCTTTTGTATCAGTTGTTCCAGTGCATGATGACGCATTAAAAACCATGAAGGTAGACCTGGATAAACCCAAAATAGTCATCATGGTGCCTGAGAAAGTTTCCATCAACTATGGAGTAGCTCAGCAAACTCATCAAATGAGAACGGTGCTGTACAGCATGTTTGTAGTTCCGGCTTTATACCAGGGATTATTAAGGCTGAAACGAACAAATGATGTTGATCTAGGAACCATGGAAGATCAATTATGGGTCCAATCACTTGAAGACCTATTAAAAACGAATTTTAAGAAAACGGTTGACGATATTCGGGAAACAAGTGAAGAAGATTTATACGAATTGGCACAGCAACTAATGGATTCGCCTTTGCCAGAAGCTTCAAATTACCTAGTGTCCAGAGGAGATGAAGAATAATGAAAATTAAGATCATGACGTATCAATCTTTAGAGACACTGAAGCGCAATCTGTCAAGTGATATCGAAAAGTACGGCGAAGACAGCCCGGAAGAACTTTTGTCTGGTTTAGGAAAATATCCGTTGGTAGACACAGGAATCAATTGTTCTCCGCTGAGACTAAAAGCCTCTACTGATGAAAAAGATGATTTTGAAAATGTAAAGCGTTTATACGGGACACTGAAGGACATCAGCCCAGCCATGGCTTCAGATGAGCGGCTATGGGCCGGACTGGCAATGGGGAAAAATTGCTGGCAGTACTTAAGTGCAAGGTGGAAAAAGGCTGGCTGGAATGAGAATACGGTGTTGGATCATTTTTTCTTTGCGCACAGCGGCAGACGATCGTTAACTAGAAACGGATTGGCCCGTTTATGGTGGATCGGATATTTAACCTATGATGAGAAAGGCGCGGATCCATGGCACTACACAAAATTTGCATGTACTTATCAGAGATTTATCGTTGATGTATTAGAGAGAAATACTGGCAACAGCAAGGCTCTGATCAAAGCTTGCGTCGATGCCTGCGAAATGTATGCTTTGGAGCATCCGGAAGATTCTGTCAACTCTAATATGATGAGAGACCTACAGAAATTTATGAGTATATTAGGCGGAACATATTTAATAGATATGATGGATCCGGGTACTCTTTTTGAGAAAATATTCGAAAAAATTAAAGCCCTGAAGAATGCAGGAAGTTCTACGTCTCAGAGCGTGAATGCGGCAGGCTGATGAGAATAGAAATCAAAGAATTGATTTGATTTCAATCCATATGTCCTCTATTGGGAATGGAGCGGATTGAAAAAATAGTCAGATGTCACAAGAATCCGCTCATCCGAAACTAATAGATTCTGATAGTTCCTATCAGAATCTATTAGGATCTCAATAAAACCTATGAGTGAAAAGCGGCTGGTTTTCTGCACAGGAACCGCCTTTTACCACCAGCCAAAGAGGCTCTTCGCGTTGTCGAGCGATTCAATCCGCTTCATGTCATCCGGATCGAGCGTAAACGTGAGCACATCGAGGTTCTCCTGCATGTGTTTTGCTTTGGTGGTTCGCGGAATGATCACAAAGCCAGACTGCACAAGGAACCGGAGCGCGACCTGGGCGACAGATTTCTGATGCTTCTTCGCGATCGATTCCAGAACGGGGTTCCCGAAGATCTTGTGCTCTCCTGATCCGAGAGGAGACCAGGCTTCAGGGACGACACCGGCTTCCGCCATCATCTTCCGAAGTCCTTTCTGCTGACAGAAGACATGTGCCTCAACCTGATCCACAGCGGGCACCACATCCACCTGTTTGATGAACGAGGGGAAGAGATTCTCGACAAAGTTTGAGATACCGATCGCCCGGACGTCGCCTGCCTGATAGGCTTCTTCGAGCGCCTTATAGACCCCGAGGTTATCTTCCCCCGGCCAATGGATCAGAAGCAGGTCGATCACACCGATCCCGAGCGCCCTCTGAGAGCGGGCAATCGATCGCTTCGCGTCCTCATAATCCCGCGCTCCCCAGAGTTTCGTGGTGACAAAGATCTCTTTTCTCGGGATACCGGACGCCCGGACCGCTTCACCGACCTCGGCCTCATTCTTATAGAGCTGCGCCGTATCGATATGGCGGTAACCGAGCGAGAGAGCGGTGAGCACCGCGTCCTTCGTCTGATTCACCGGAATCGCGTAGACGCCGAGCCCCACGCGGGGCATCCGGACGCCGTTATTCAGTACCACGAAGTCTTCCATATTCACACTTCCTTTTGTCACTGGGGAACGGCCTGATCACAGCCGTCCCTGAGTTGATTTTGCTCCGAAGCGTTTTTCCGCGGCAGCCTAAGCGAAGAAATGATGGAAGGAGCGGGGAGGAAAGTGTTCTTCCAAAACTATTAGGTTTTATATAGTTTCTATGCGTATCTGATAGATACCATTAGATTCTTTGTATTCCCTGATAGAAATTTTTTCCCTCAGCGGTGCATAGGCGATTTCAGCATTGGGCGGCAGAAAGCCTGCGGCGCTGTTCCTCCACGCTGCTTATAGGCAGCGAAAACTTGCTGAAAATTGACAGAAGGCAGCAATTATCAGTACACTGCGTGAGGAGGTGGCTATGAGCGAAATCGGCAGGCTGATCGAAACGAGGCGCCGCGCACTCGGGTTATCGCAGAAGGAATTGGGCAGGAGCTCAGGGCTGAGCGATACTACAATATGCAAAATCGAAAACGGCAATAGAACAACGCCCAGCTGGGAAAGTTTGTGCAGAATTGCTAAGGCTCTGAATATTCATCCCTTTGAGTTCATGCTTGCTGCCGGTTATATCACTAGAGATGACGTCATCAATCCGAAACCGGTTCTGAGGAACCTTGACAAACTGAGTGAGACGGACATCAGCTGTCTGCAGCTTCTCGTTGATTTCATGATCGCGAGAAAGGGCAGCGGAGAACGGAATTAAGCTGGAGAGCTGAAACTATGCATTTTAGATTGGGTGAACTGTTCTGCGGTCCTGGCGGACTGGCCTGGGGCGCTCTGCATGCCGACATCGGCAATCCGGATTTCCGGATTGTTCATCAGTGGGCGAACGACTACGACAAGAGCACCTGCGAGACGTACCGCCGCAATATCTGCCCGGATGATCCCGATTCCGTTTACCATGCTGATATCCGCAAGTTCGATCTGGAACAGCTGACCGGGATCGACGCCCTCGCTTTCGGCTTTCCCTGCAATGACTACAGCACTGTGGGTGAGCAGAAGGGGATGGACGGCACCTTCGGACCGCTTTATTCCTATGGCGTCAAAGCCCTGAAGATTTTCCGCCCTCAGTGGTTCCTCGCAGAGAACGTGAGCGGCCTCCAGAACGCGAATGAGGGCAAGGCTTTCACGAAGATTCTGGAAGAACTCCGCGGCGCGGGCTACAGGATCACTCCGAACCTTTACAAGTTCGAGGAATACGGTCTCCCTCAGGCCCGCCACCGAATCATCATCATCGGCATCCGGAACGATATCGATGTGGAGTACCGTGTCCCGTCCACGGCGCCTTACGCGGATATCGATAATAGCTGCCGCACGGCGATCGAAGTTCCGCCGATTCCGGCTGACGCCCCGAATAACGAGCCGACGAAACAGTCGAAGACTGTGGTTGAGCGTCTGAAGCTCATCAAGCCGGGACAGAACGCCTTCACGGCCGATCTGCCGCCTGAGCTTCAGCTGAACATCAAGGGGGCCCGGATCAGCCAGATCTATAAGCGTCTGGATCCCTCGAAGCCCTCTTACACGGTGACCGGGAGCGGCGGAGGCGGCACGCACATGTATCACTGGTCGGAGCCCCGGGCCCTCACGAACCGAGAGCGCGCGAGACTGCAGACGTTCCCGGATGACTATGTGTTCCTTGGCAGCAAGGAAGATGTCCGGAAGCAGATCGGCATGGCGGTTCCCTGCCGCGGCGCGAAGATCATTTTCGAAGCGGTGCTGAAGAGTTTTGCCGGTGTTCCGTATGAATCCGTGGAGCCGAATATCAAGCTCTGAGTGAAACGGATCTCAGGGTTCAAGAGGGAGCAGAGGGCTGTCAGAAGCCTTCTGCTCCTTTTCTTTGGCCGGAAGATTTTCCCGGATCTGCCGCGCGACCCGCTGAAGAGTGTCGTCTATCGTTTTTTTCTTCAGTTCGCACTCCCAGACCACGAGCACATGCCACCCCATCTCAGTGAGCAGCGCGGTATTTTTCCTGTCCCGCTCCACATTCCGGGTGATCTTCGGGATCCAGTAGTCCTGATTGGATGAGGGCCAGACAAAGGCCGGGCAGTCGTGCTTATGCCAGAAGCAGCCGTTCACGAAGATCACAGTGCGGTATTTCGGAAGCACGATATCGGGTTTCCCGGGGAGTTTCCGGTCGTTCTTCCGATAGCGGAACCCCAGGCGCCACAGGTACTTTCTCACCTTAACCTCGGGCTTCGTATCCTTGCCCGCGATATGCGCCATATTGAGGCTTCGTTCTTCCTTTGTGTGATTGTCCGCCACCGCGATCTGTCCTGGATTCAAAAAAGAAGCGGTTCTTCTGAACCGCTTCGGCTGATCAGCTGTCCGCTACATCGTAGTACACGACGCCGTCCGGGAGTTTGATATTCGGCACCCAGAGCGGCTTTCCGTGCCAGCCCTTCGTGCCGGTCACCTGGTACATGGTGAGAACGGTCCTGTCCCTAAACTGGCCGCCGACCGCCCAGTCGTTCGAGGACACGAGGGCGCCGGTGCCCTGCGCCACGTTTCTGTTCCGGTGGACGAGAAGAATTGCCTGCTCGCCGGGGTTATTCGAAAGCAGCGCGTCGATCACGGATTGGAAAGCCTTCAGGCGGAAATCCGGACTCGGGATGATGTGCGTGAGAATCTCCCGGATCAGCCGGAGGCTCACCTGGTAATAGGGCTCAGTGTCTGAGAACGGTTTCAGGAGCTCGGAAATCGTCTCAATCGAATCATTATCTGGATCATACGGGTAGTAATTCGTGCCGCCGATCACCGTCGCTACTTCGCTCTGATCGATGACATTCCGGCGGGTCGGGCGGATGTCTTTCGAGTAGTAGATCTTGATGTTCTTAAGCCCGCTCTCAATCTGGGACTCAATCGACTTATTCGCGGCGTTCAGTTCCGAGAAGATCTTATAGAGGCGCTTCTCGATATAAACCTTCATCAACCCCGGATCCCGGTCGTAGCCGAACATGCGGCTGTGCTGCCACATAGTGTCCGCCTGCGGATTCTTGCTTGAGCGCGTATAGAAAATGGTCTGGAGCGAGGGGAAAGTCACGCCGCGGCCAAGCGTGTTGCCGCCGACCGCGAAATTGCATCCTGAGGCGTATTCCGAGCTTTCGACATCGTATTTGCCGTTCAGCACCAGAACTTTCACGCCGCCTGGCTGCAGGAGCGCGCTGACACCGCCGAGCATCACGTCAAAACTGAGTTTCTCGGATTTCGCTGGTTTCAGTTCGTCATAGACCGGTTTCAGCCGGAGGGCAAGCTCATCCCGCGAAAGAGCGCGGAGCGCGGCGAGCTCTGACGAAATCAGATTCGCGAACTTCTGGTGGACGTTCTGACGGACACTCGGGTGGAAAACACAGTTGCAGACTTTTCCCCCGGTTCCGAGGATCTGAGCGGAAACCGCGAGATGCCGGAGAACGGCATCTTTCTCGGGGTGATCAAGTTCATCAATAAATTCAATGCATTCCGGTTTCCCTTCTGACGGGAAGAAGAATTCGCCTCCGAGATACCCGGCTCCTGGCCTGAAGGAGTAGGCGAACATCGGGTGCCAGCCCGAAGCGCTGGTCTGAAGAAAGAGCGCCTGCGGTGTTCCGGTCACCTGGAGATAAAGGCTGCTGGAGGCGGAGGATTTGATCGCTTCAAGATACTTATTGATCGACGATTGCCCGCCGCTGTTCACCTTCGTGTTGAGAGACGAGGCGTCCGCCTCATCATCCACGATGAAAAGGGGATTTCCGCGAAGGAAACCGGTCGAAAGGAAGGTATTGGCCCAAAGCCTCAGGACACGGCTGTTTTTCTTCAGCACGATAATCGCGGGCTTCCGGAGATTGTTTTCCTTGAAGAGCGTGGAATCATTTTCGCCGCAGATGCAGAAGTCACTGAGATCCCGCTGGACACGTTCGAGCGTCTGCTGCTGAAGCAGGATGTTGTCCGTCGTGAGGAGCACGAAAACCGAGAACCCGAGATCCGCTGCCTCACAGATGATGCCGAAGAGCTGGGCTGTTTTTCCTGACTGGACGTTCCCGAAGAGAAGACCGATTTCGTGCGAGAGGAACGAAAAGTTCTTCAGATGCCGGTCACCGACTTCAGACGCGGTTTTCGCGATGGAGTCCGCGAGTCCCGGGTTTCCGCGGCTTCGGATTTCATCAAGATAGTGATTGAGATGCTTCGCGGCCATGGGCTGTTATCCAATAGAAGGTTCGTCGTTATCGAATGAGAGGAGCCAGATATCCAGAAGCGTTCCGTCATCATCGAGGAACTTCTTCGCGGTCTTCTTGAAGGTCAGCTGGTTCCGGCCGTATTCCGCGAGGATTTCTTTCGTGATCATGCCGGTACGTTCCGTGTCGGCCTGCGTGTTATTCACCGGGCGGACCAGCCCGGCGGCGGCGAGCCTTCCCTTCAGCCACCGGCCCATGATGAGTTCATCGCCCACCGCGCTGAACTGCTTATTGTGGTCACTCGTCGTATGCGCTTTGAACCGATAGCCGTCATCTGTCACGACCATAAACGGCTTGTTTTTCTCAGGGTAGCCGGGGAGGGTATAGATCTTCACGCTGACAGTCAGCTGCGTCTCGTACCAGTCACGGGGCTTTCGCTTGGAGCGGGGCGCGGCGTAGCAGACGTTAATGTTGGATTTCGTGAAGTGCTTTCCGTCATCCATGTGCTTTTCACTCTCGGCCGGCACTTTGATCGGAAGCGAGAACGAGACGAGAGGAGGGCAGTCCTTGTAGAAGAGCACATCAGAGGTCGGCACCTGGTGCACGAGTTCCACGTCCTGCAGCGCGCCGTTGGTTTCCTCAATCAGACTGAAATCGCGGATTTCATCCATGTTGGCGGAGCATCGGGGTTCAGTGAGGCTCGCGATATGGCGGGCGATTTCTTCTACCCGTGCGGGATCCTCCGTGACGGCGTCGAGCTCATACTGCCTGAGGTTTGAGGCGGTCGGCTTGATAAACCCGAGGTTCGCGGAGCCGAGCATGGCGGCAAACGGCTTTCCATTTTTATAAAAGCAGTACACCTTCCCGTGGTACTTGAAAGGACGTACAAAACGGATTTCGCCCCGTCCCTCGTTCTTCCATTTGAGGTTGATGCGCTTCGTTGCGTGGAAAATGCTTTCCGGAATACCGTCTGAGTAGTACATACCGGCGATCAGCGTTACGCGGCTGATATGCAGCTCCTCGGTCAGCCGGTCAAGCTCTTCAAGCGAATCCCCCGACAGATAGCCGACAGCGATATCCAGCCTGTCCGCCTTCTGAAGCTCTGCCGTGAAACGCTCTGTGATGGTCTGCTGACCGTCCTCTGTTCCGAGAGGAAGAATGTCTGAATAAAGCAGGTTCATGCTGATCCGAATCTTTAGAGTAACGTTTGAGTAATTATATGAAGACGCCCGTGCCGGCGGGGTTTTCTTTATTCCGATCAGACGGATGCTGCGATTTTCTTCTTAAACGTTATGGGATCGAACAGAGGGCAAAAAAATAGATTCTGCCAGGAGTTAACAGAATCTATAAAAGTGAGTCTAGAGAGACCAACAATGAAACCACTGCAAAACGGAACAATCAGATCCGGAAACCCTCACTCTGTTCGGATTCCGAAAACTTTTCCTCTTCCGGCACATAGTTCCCGTAGCGGTTCTTCCGGGGTTCAGACGGCACAAAGCCAATCAGGACCACAAACGCGAATGGGACGAGAACCGTGAGGAAGGTGGGGAACGGGCGAAGCAGGTCGTACACCACCATGCCGATGAAAACGAGATAGACGAGCGCGTACCAGCCGCTCTTCCCGATGTCATGCAGCCGCTGCACCGTGATCGGCACCTGGATCGAGAGCACCATGAGCGCGGTGACGAGGTAGCAGCTGAGGATGAGGTTTAGCCGGAGTTCGGGGGTGCCAAAGCCAAGGAGACCAATCATCATGGCGATGACAGCCCCGATTCCGATCACGAGGAGCGAAAGCACATACCAGTGCCAGTAACCCTTGCGGTTAAGCCGGTCACGAAAGTCGAAACAGCGCGGCAAGATCATTTCGCACCCCCTCTGTGTGAAGGTTTTATACGTTCATTGTAGGCTAATTTGTCACCATGTAATCACAAAAATACGTTTATACCCACTATGTATAATATTTTCGTATTCAATAATTGCGAAAATGCCTTCAGAGAGAAAACTCTGAAGGCATTTTTGTCAAGATAAGTAAAGACGGGCGAAGCGCCGTCCCGCCTCGTGCGGCGGGGAATTACTTCGCGGAAGCCGAAGGCGGCGTGAAAGCCCGGATCTCAGGGATCGGTCCTACCCACTTGGTAACTTCCACATTGGCGGTAGACGCGACGTTTCCGCAGGCAAGGGACGACGTAGGGATATCCTGCGTGAGGCTGTTCGGGTTCCCGTGGACGTCGATTTCTTTGCCATCCAGCACCGCCGGATCAAACCACGCGCCGTGATGCAGCACGACGGCCCCCGGGATCACCGTGTTCTCAACGACCGCGCGGGTGAGCGCCGCACCCCGGCGGCTCCGAACGAGCACCACGTCGCCGGTTTCAATGCCGCGCGCCTCGGCGTCTTTCCTTGTGATTGTGAGCGGTTCGCGAAGCTGCGTCCCATCCGGCTCCCGGTTCGCGTATTCATCAAGCTGCGAGTGAAGGCGCTTCACGCTCTTCGGCGCGACAAGGGCGAGCGGGAACTCTTTCGTCGCCTGGGCAAAGCCTTCGGAGGGCTCAAAGTACGCCGGGTGCGGGAGGCAGTCCGCGTACCCGTAGGACTCAATCTTTTTGGACCAGATCTCAATCTTCCCGGACGGGGTCTGAAGCGGATGCCCCACGGGGTCATTCCGGAAGTCCTCAAAGTCCACGAAACGGCGTCCGGACTCGGTCGGCTCAAACTTCAGGATCCCGGATCGCCAGAATTCCTCAAAGGTCGGCACGGTGTCGAGTGACAGCTCAGCCGTTTTCGCGGCTTTTTCATACGTCGCGCGGATCCAGTCTTCGAGCGTTTTCCCCTCCGTAAAGGCGTCAAAAACGCCGATCCGGCGGGCGAGCTCAGACGTGATCCAGTAGTCATCCCGGCACTCACCCTGCGGAGGAACGAGCTGATGCATCGCGACAATCATGTTGCGGGCCTGTTCGCCTGCGCCTGAAATATCGTTCCGCTCGTAGACCGTCGTCGCCGGAAGCACGATATCGGCGTGTTTCGCGGTCGCGGTCCAGTGCGTTTCAATCACGATCGTTGCTTCAAGCTGCTCAGAGCGCCACGCGCGCTCGAGCCGCATCGTATCCGGCTGGTGCGTGAACGGATTTCCGCCGCCCCAGACGAGAAGACGGATCGTGGGGTACGTGATCTTTTCGCCATTAAAGTCGATCACCTTCCCCGGGTGCTCAATACAGTCAACGAAACGCGCGATCGGGATCACGCGGCTTCCCTGATCGGGGTGAGACGGAGGAATCGCCGGCACTTTCGGAACCGGGAGATTCGGGATATAGGGGCCCGCAGTCGCCGGGTCACCGGCTGAACCGGTGTGGTACTCCGTCTGAATGCCGCCGCCCGGGAGTCCGATCTGGCCTAAGAACGCGGCGAGCGTAAAGGCCATCCAGTGGAACTGCTCGCCGAACTGGGCGCGCTGCGCGCCCCAGCCGGTGATGAGCGTCGTGCGGTGCGTCCCGAGGTCTTCAGCGAGCGCCCGGATGGTGGCTTCCGGCACCCCGGAGATATCGGCGGCCCAGGAGGGAGACTTCGGGCACCCGTCCTCCTGCCCCATCACGTAGGCGAGGAATCCTTCCCAGCCTTCGGTGTGGGTTTTCAGGAACTCGTGATCCGCGAGATTCGCTTCTTCAAGCGCGTAGATGATCCCGAGCATCAGAGCGGTGTCCGTCCCCGGACGCACCGGCACCCAGGCGGAACCAAGCTTTTCCGCGGTGAGCGGTTTCACCGGGTTAATGCAGACCGTGCGGATCCGCGGGTGGTTGATCAGCGCGTTGTAGTAGGGGCTCGTGCCGTGCGTCGACGCGAACCAGTCGATATCGTTCGTGATCGCGGGGTCCGCGCTCCAGAAAACGATCCGCTCGGCGGATTCGAGCACCCGCTCAAAACTCTGCGGCTTCTGATACGCGCTTCCAATCACGTAAGGCAGAATTTTCCGCATCGCGCCGTTTGAGTAGTTGTTCTCTCCCTTCACGTAGCCGCCCCGGCACGCGAGCAGCCGGCGGACGAGCGTCACCGCGGACTGAATCGCGCCCGAGGACTTCCAGCCGTAGGACTGCCCGAAAACCGCGGACGGCCCATAGGTGTCGTAAACGTGGTTAATCGAGTCCGCCGCGAGATTGAGCGCCGTATCCCAATCCACCTGCACCCACTCATCCCGGCCGCGGTTCGCCGCGTTCCCGGGTTTCTTCTCGAGGAACGACTTCCGCACCATCGGATGCAGCACCCGGCTCTTCATATAGGGCTGGGCCTCAATCGCGTGGACATTCGGGCTCGGGAAGTAATCACCGGCAGCGGGCGTGAGCGTAATGCGGCCGTCATCGACGGCGGCGCGGAATACGCCCCAGTGGCTCGCGGTGGTGAGGTGATCAGGTGTTGGAAGTGTCATCTGAGTGAAGGGGAAAACCAAAAAAGCAAGTCAGTAAATCAATTGCGGTAAGGAGAAATTTTACCCTTCATGGAACTCATTCCTGAGGATAAAACCCCCGCTTTAACGCCCTGAATATGGGATTCCTGCGGTATTACCCGCTATTCATTTATCCCATAGGGAAGACCGAAAGCGCGTCTCCCGGGGTCAAAAAAAGGGGTGTCTCTGAGAGGAGACATCCCTTTAAGGTCTGGGGAACGGCGGACCGTTCCCAGCCGGTGATTACTTCATCGGAGCCGGAGCGGGCTGCGGGCCGGGGCCAGGCTGTCCGGGCTGACCCGGCTGCGCGTGAGGCGCCGGGGCGGGAGCGTGGCGGGCGTTCTTATGAGCGCCGCGGGGCGGCATCGGCTTCGGAGCCTTCTTCGCGTGGCGCGGTGCCGCGCGGTGCGGGGCCTTCTTCAGGTGCTTCGGCTGAGCCTTCGGAGCGGGCGGCGCTTTCTGATCCATCTGAGGACCCGGCGCGGGCGGCTGGCCTTCAGGACCAGGGGCTGCGAAAGCGGAAGCGGAAAAAGCGAGAGCGGCTGCGATCGCGGCCGCGGCAAACGTCTTCTTCATCATGATAGGAACCCTCTATGCGTTAACGCCCTCCCGGGGACTTAACCTCGGAAGGGCGGGTGAAATCAGTGAACTGAATTCAGGTGAATTACTTCATCGGCGCGGGAGCCGGAGCGGCTTCCGGAGCGGGAGCAGCCTTCGGAGCCTTCGGGGCGTGCTTCTTCGCGTGCTTCACGTGCTTCTTGTGAACGGCCTTCTTCACAGCCTTGTGGTGAGCCTTCTTCACGGCCTTAGCCTTAGCCTTCGGAGCAGCCTTGGCAGCAGGAGCGGGAGCAACAGCGGTAGCAGCCTGGTCAGCCGGAGCGGGAGCAGCGGCAGGAGCCGGAGCAGCAAACGTGGTAGCGGAGAACGCGAGAGCAGAAGCGAGAGCCAGAGCAGCAAAAGTCTTTTTCATTTGAGTCAAATCCTTGAATTTGGGTCGTCCCGGACTCCGTCTGGAGTCCGGAATTGATTCAGAGTTTCAGAGCGGCGCTCTGGAAATTACTTGGCAGCCGGGGCGGAAGCCTGAGCGGCGGTTTCCGCCTTCTTCTCAGCCTTCTTCACGGACTTCTTTTCAGCCTTTTTGGCAGCCTTCTTTTCGGCCTTCTTCTCAACCTTCTTCACGGCCTTCTTTTCAGCCTTGGGGGCAGCGGTCTTCGCGGCCGGAGCGGAAGCGGTCACAGCCTTGTCAGCCGGAGCGGAAGCGGCGGGAGCCGGGGCAGCGAAGGTGGTGGCGGAGAAAGCGAGGGCGGAAGCGAGAGCGATCGCGGCAAAAGTCTTGTTCATTTGGATAAATCCTTAATGGGTTTGTTGGGTGTTCCCCGGGGAAGCATCCATTCAGTGTGGGACGCTTCCCGGAGAGAAATCAGTTGTTGTCAGCGATTACTTCGCGGCCGGGGTGGAAGCCGGAACGGAAGCGGCGGTTTCCGCCTTCTTCTCAGCCTTCTTCACGGACTTCTTGGCAGCCTTCTTCTCGACCTTCTTATGGGCCTTCTTCACGGCCTTCGCCTTAGCCTTCGGGGCAGCGGTCTTAGCGGCCGGAGCGGCAGCGGTGGCAGCCTGGTCAGCAGCCGGAGCGGAAGCAGCGGGAGCCGGGGCGGCAAAGGTGGTGGCGGAGAAAGCGAGGGCGGAAGCGAGAGCGATCGCGGCAAAAGTCTTGTTCATTTTTCAAATACCTATCAAGGTTGGTTGTTCGTTTTTTCCCGGCCATCACCTGGACCGGGAGAAAAGCGGTCAGTGTTTTTAGTTATCGGATCGCGCGTTACTTCGCAGGAGCCGGGGCGGGAGCGGCCGCGGGGGCAGCTTTCTCAGCCTTGGGAGCGGCTTTCTTGGCGGCCTTCTTCGGGGCAGCCTTATGAGCCTTCTTCACGGCCTTCGCCTTGGGTGCGGGTTTCGCGGCGGGAGCGGGAGCCTTCTCGGTCGCCTGGGTGCCGGCGGGCTGGGAAGCAGCGGGGGCCGGGGCGGCGAAAGAGGAAGCAGAGAACGCGAGAGCAGCGGCGAGAGCCACAGCAGCAAAAGTCTTCTTCATGATTTTTCGAGAAGCTCCAAAAAGGAATTTCCTATTCCCATCCCTGTTTTCAGCAGGGCTCGGGAGCCAGGCGTTTTGATGACTCACATCAGCGTTTCTGGATGAGTGAAATATAAGCGCCGCCGTGAAAAAAAAAGCTTGGGAGAAACACTCTCCCCCCACTGGGAGTTACACCCAAGGGTTTTCGCCTGACGCCTTTATTCATGGGGGTTTCCACCATATTGGACTGTGGCGTCAGCGCCTCGCGAAAGGGGGCTGTTATACCCAAAATCAGCAATTTCCGTATACGGGAATAAATAGAGCGGAAGTTATGAGAGGGTGAGCGGAATGTCGTAGTTCTCTAAAAGATTCTGCTTAAGACATACCGCCAGCCATAGATACTTCACCATAGCCTATATATGGGTAACACGAGAAAAAGCCCCGTTTTCAATTGAAAAAAGCCCATTTATAGACGCATTATTTTCAGACACGCACTTCAAAAGAACCCCGTGCACCGCACAGGTAAAAGAATGTGCCCCCAGCTTTCTCACATAAAAAAGAAAATCTTTAGGGAGACTCCAGTCATGCCTCAAATGACTTTGGAAGAAGCGCGGAAAGATGCCGCCCAGCACGGACTGTACACACCGCAGGCAGAGCACGACGCCTGCGGCGTTGGTTTCGTCGCGAATATCAAGGGCCGCGTCTCTCATAAGGTGATTGAGGACGCGCTCCTCATCCTGCATAACCTGGATCACCGCGGCGCGGTCGGGGCGGACCCCCTCTGCGGCGACGGTGCCGGTATCCTGATTCAGATCCCCGATAGCTATTACCGAAAGGAGCTCGCGAAGCAGGGCGTGTCGCTCCCGCCCCCCGGTGACTACGGTGTCGGCATGATCTTCCTCCCGCAGGAGCCCGCGAGCCGCGCGGCGTGCGAGGCGGAGATTGAGCGTGTCGTGAAGGCGGAGGGCCAGGTCGTTCTCGGCTGGCGCGATGTCCCGGTCGATCACCATATGAAGATGAGTGACACCGTGCGGGCGGCTGCCCCGGTGATCCGTCAGATCTTCATCGGCCGCGGCCCGGACGTGATGGTGCAGGACGCCCTGGAGCGGAAACTCTACGTCATCCGCAAGGAAGCCTCCCACCGCATCAAGGCTCTGAACCTGAAGCACGGGAACGAGTACTTCGTCCCCTCGATGAGCACCCGGACCGTGGTCTATAAGGGTCTCCTCCTCGCGGACCAGGTCGGGAAGTACTACCTCGACCTCCAGGCCCCGGAAGCCACCTCCGCGATTGCGGTGGTGCACCAGCGATTCTCGACTAACACCTTCCCCGCCTGGGCGCTCGCTCACCCCTACCGCTATATCGCCCATAACGGCGAAATCAACACGGTGAAGGGGAATTACAACTGGATCCGGGCCCGGGAGGCGACCTGGGAGTCTCCGGTGCTGGGGGACGACGTGAAGAAACTCGCGCCTCTGATCTACGAAGGTCAGAGTGACACGGCGAGTCTCGATAACGCCCTTGAAGTCCTCGTGATGAGCGGCTATTCGCTCGCGCAGTCCATGATGATGCTGGTCCCCGAAGCCTGGGAAAAGGCCCGCACGATGGACGCCGACCGTCAGGCGTTCTACGCCTACAACGCCCCGATGATGGAAGCCTGGGACGGCCCCGCGGCGATCGTCTTCACGGACGGCGTGCAGATCGGCGCGACGCTTGACCGTAACGGTCTCCGTCCGGCGCGTTATGTCGAAACGGATGATGACACCGTCATTCTCGCGTCCGAAATGGGCGTGCTCCCGATCCCCGAAGGCCGCATCCGCCGCAAGTGGCGTGTGGAGCCGGGGAAGATGCTGCTGATTGACACCGTTCAGGGCCGCATCATTCCGGATACCGAAATCAAGAACCAGGTGTCTCTTGCCAAACCTTACCGCGAGTGGGTGGAGCGCCTGAACCTTCGTCTTTCCGACCTCCAGAGCCCGGACGTGAACCCCGTGCCGTTCGCGGTATCCTCCGGCCGCCTCTTCGAGCTCCAGAAGGCGTTCGGGATGACGCAGGAAGATATCGATGTCATCCTCGGACCGATGATGGAGAAGGCGATGGAGCCGATCGGCTCCATGGGGAACGACGTCTCGCTCCCGGTCCTATCGAAGAAAGATAAGCCGTTCTTTAACTACTTTAAGCAGCTCTTCGCTCAGGTCACGAACCCTCCGATCGACCCGATCCGTGAGGAGCTCGTGACGAGCCTCATCTCCTTTATCGGCCCGAAGCCGAATCTCCTTGACGTGAATAACGTCAATCCGCCCCGGCGTCTTGAGGTGATGCAGCCGATCCTGACCGAACGCGATATGGCGAAACTGCACCACATCGCGGCGTTCACGGACGGGAAGTTTCGGAGCCGTGAGCTCGATATCACGTACCCCGTGAACTGGGGGAGCGAGGGTGTTGAGGCCCAGATCGCGTCACTGTGCGCTCAGGCGGTCGACGCCGTGAAGGGCGGCTACAACATTCTCATCATCACGGACCGCGCCGTGTCCCGCGACCGTGTGGCGATCCCGGTGCTCCTTGCGACCTCCGCTCTGCACCAGCACCTCATTTCTGAAGGTGTCCGCACCGACGTCGGTCTCGTCGTCGAATCCGGTTCCGTGATCGAGACCCAGCACTTCGCGCTCCTCATGGGGTACGGCGCTGAAGCGGTGTGCCCGTACATTGCGCTCGCCACCCTCCGTTCTCTCGCCCCGAAGCGCGGTCTCACTGAGGAAACCGCGGTCGCGAATTACGTGAAGGCGATCGGAAAGGGCCTCACGAAGGTCATGGCGAAGATGGGTATTTCGACCCTGATGAGCTACCGCGGCGCGAGGATTTTTGAGGCGATTGGCCTCAAAACCGATTTCGTGAAGCGCTACTTCTGGGGCACTCCGACCCGCGTCGAAGGTATCGGCCTCTTTGAAGTCATGCAGGAAGCCGTGAACCGTCACCGCGCGGCCTACGGCATCAACCCCTCGATGCAGGGGGAACTCCCGACCGGCGGCGAATACGCCTGGCGTGCTGACGGCGAAGAGCATATGTGGACCCCTGAAGCGATCGTGAAGCTGCAGCGGTCGACTCGCGACAACAGCTTCAAGACCTATCAGGAATACGCGAAGATCATCAACGATCAGTCGAAGCGTCAGATGACGCTCCGCGGTCTTCTGAAGTTCAAGACCGCCGGGGCGACCCCGGTGCCGCTTGAGGAAGTGGAACCCGCGGCCCAGATCGTGCGGCGGTTCGCCGCGGGCGCGATGTCGATCGGCGCGATTTCCGTTGAAGCCCACGCGACGCTCGCCGTTGCCATGAACCGTATCGGCGGCAAGTCGAACACCGGTGAAGGCGGTGAGGATCCGCGGCGTTACGAAGAAGAAATGCGCCTCGGTCACTCCCCCGTGAAGGATGGCGATACGCTCGCGTCCGTGATCGGGTCGGATCGCGTGATGGCCGAAGTAAAGCTTAAGAAGGGCGATAGCCTCCGGTCCAAGATCAAGCAGGTGGCCTCCGGCCGTTTCGGCGTGACGGAAGGGTATCTCGCGTCCGCTGATCAGATCCAGATCAAGATGGCGCAGGGCGCGAAGCCGGGTGAAGGCGGTCAGCTCCCCGGTCACAAGGTGTCCCCGTACATCGCGGAGCTCCGTTACTCGGTCCCGGGTGTCGGCCTCATTTCGCCGCCCCCGCACCACGATATTTATTCGATCGAGGATCTCGCGCAGCTGATCCACGATCTGAAGTGCGCGAACGATCACGCGGACATCTCGGTGAAGCTCGTTTCTGAAACCGGTGTCGGCACCGTGGCGGCTGGCGTCGCCAAGGCGAAGGCGGACCACATCGTGATCTCGGGTCACGACGGCGGTACCGGCGCGAGCCCGGTGTCTTCCGTGAAACACACCGGCAGCGCCTGGGAACTCGGTCTCTCTGAGACGCAGCAGACCCTCGTGCTTAACCACCTCCGTGACCGTGTGACGGTCCAGGTTGACGGCCAGATCAAGACGGGCCGCGACGTGGTGATCGGCGCGATGCTCGGCGCGGATGAGTTTGGCTTCGCGACCGCTCCGCTCGTCGTTGAAGGCTGCCTCATGATGCGTCAGTGCCACCTGAACACCTGCCCTGTCGGCATCGCGACTCAGGATCCGGAACTCCGCAAGCGCTTCCACGGGAACCCGGGCCACGTCGTGAACTACTTCTTCTTCGTCGCTGAGGAAGTCCGCGAGATTATGGCGAGCCTCGGTATCCGGAAGTTTGAGGACCTGATCGGCCGCTCGGATCTCCTTGAGCAGGAAGCGGACGTCAACAACTGGAAGGCGGACGGGATTGATCTCTCCCGCGTCCTCTATCAGCCGAAGGCGGATTCGATGGAACGCAGCCACCACACGGCTCAGAACCATCACCTCGAGAAGTCGCTTGACACGAAGCTCCTCCCCGAGCTGAAGCTCGCGCTCGAGAAGGGCGTCAGGACCGAAGTGAAGACCCAGATCCGGAATATTGACCGTACGGCGGGCACGATGATCGCGCACGCCGTGGTTGAGAAGTTTGGCTCGAAGGGTCTGCCGGATGACACCATCCATATTGAGCTCGCGGGCCACGCGGGACAGTCGTTCGGCGCGTTCGCAGTGAACGGCATGACGCTCGACCTCGCGGGTGACGCGAATGACTATGTGGGTAAGGGCCTTTCTGGCGGCGTGATCATCATCCGCGCCCCGGGTGAGTTCCACGGCGACCGGACTCACAACATCATTGCCGGGAACACCACGCTGTATGGCGCGACAAGCGGCGAAGCGTACTTCAACGGTGTCGTCGGTGAACGATTCGCCGTGCGTCTCTCAGGCGCGTCGGCGGTTGTTGAAGGCACCGGTGACCACGGCTGCGAATACATGACGGGCGGCACCGCGGTGGTGCTCGGAAAGACCGGCCGCAATTTCGCATCCGGTATGTCAGGCGGCGTCGCTTACGTGCTCGACACGGATGGCGACTTTGAAAGCCACTGCAACACCTCGATGGTCGCGCTTGAACGGGTTGAAGGGTCGGACGAACAGCGCCGTACCTCGGACCCCGAGTCCTGGCACCTCGGGAGGACCGATGAAGAGATCCTGAAGGGTCTCATCCAGAAGCACGCGGACTACACCGGCTCCGCCCTCGCGCAGCACCTCCTCACGCACTGGGAGAGCTCCCGCACGCGGTTCGTGAAGGTGTTCCCGCTCCAGTACCGGGCGGCTCTGCAGGCGAAGGCCGAGAAGGCAAAGGCTGCTCACGCGGCGGCGAAGTAAGGAGAAAACGTGATGACAACCGAAAAGAAACTTCACCGCATTGAGTTTCACCATGAATCCGTGGAAGAACGCGTGAAGCACTTCCATGAGTTCAAGACCCCGCTCACCGCGGAAGAGATCCACGAGCAGGCGCTGCGCTGTCTCCACTGCGGGACGCCGTACTGCTCGTCCTCCTGCCCGCTCCACAACCGCCCCGTGGACTGGAACCGTCTGGTCCGCGAGGGGAAGTGGCGTGACGCCTGGGAGTGCCTGAACGCGACGAATAACTTCCCTGAGGTGACGAGCCGCATCTGCCCGTGCCTCTGCGAAGCGGGCTGCACGCAGTACCTGATCGAGGATTCCGCGGTCGGCATTCAGACGATTGAGCGTTCGATCATCGACCGCGCCTGGAAGTCCGGCTGGGTGAAGCCGGAAGTCCCGCTCATCCGCACCGGTAAGAAGGTCGCGGTGATCGGTTCTGGACCCTCGGGCCTTGCCTGCGCGCAGCAGCTCGCGCGTGAAGGGCACCTCGTCACGGTCTTTGAGAAGAATGACCGCGCGGGCGGCCTGATGGCGCTCGGCATCCCGGACTTTAAGCTCGAGAAGCCGCTGATTGACCGCCGTCTGGAACAGATGAAGGCGGAAGGCGTTACCTTTGAGCTCGGCACCGCGGTCGGCACCGATAAGTTTGACGAAGGGGTGCATTCCTTCGCGAAGAAAGTGATCCCCGCGGAAGACGTGATTCGGGACTTCGACGCCGTGGTGCTCGCGCTCGGCTCCGAAGCTCCCCGTGACCTCAAGGTCCCGGGCCGCGACGCGAAGGGCGTGAATTTCGCGCTTGACCTCCTGATCGGCCAGAACCGCGAGGATTCGGGCGCGGTGAAGAAGGCTCCGATCTCGGCAAAGGGCTGTGACGTCGCCATCATCGGCGGCGGCGACACCGGAAGCGACTGCGTGGGCACGGTCCGCCGTCAGGGTGCCGGCAAGGTCTACCTGATTGACGTCGGTTCAGAACCCCCGGAGCACGAAAACAAGGCGGAAACCTGGCCCAACTGGCCCCGCAAGATGCGTATTTCCACGTCGCATGAGGAAGGCTGCGAAAAGCTCTTCCAGGTGTCGACGAAGGAAATCGTGAAGGATAAGAAGGGCGAAGTGACCGCGATCCGCTGCGTGAAGCTGAAGGTTGACCGCGGCCCGGATGGCCGTCTCCGCTTCCAGGACATCCCGGGAACCGAGTTTGAGATCCCGGTCCAGCGCGTGTACCTCGCGATGGGGTTCCTGCATCCGTCCTCCACGGTGCTCGACGCCTTTGGCGTGGAGAAGGACGCCCGAGGGAACGCGAAGACGGATCGCCCGTACTTCACGAGCCGCGAAAAGGTCTTTGCCTGCGGTGACGCGCGCCGCGGTCAGTCTCTCATCGTGACCGCGACGAGTGACGGCCGTCAGTGCGCCGCGGCGGTGGACGCCTGGCTCATGGGCCGCACGGCGCTCACGGTATTCGCGAAGTAATCGCAGCTCCGGTTTAGAGGAGAGAGAAGAGGGGCGGTGCCGGGAACGGTGCCGTCCCTTTTTTCAATTCAGAAACGCAAAACCTCTTTCACGTTCCTGAAAAAAAATGATCGACGCGCTGGCTTCAGAATCGGACATCCTCGATTGGAAACCCAAAATGCCGGTACCAGTACTTCCAGGAGTCGACAAGGTGCGTATAGAAGGACTTCCGGATCACGGACATCAGTTCCCGGAGCAGCCGGTCATCCGCGTTCCGTCTCAGTACGCAGATGTGGTTATCCCAGGGCTTTCGGTGCCAGCCGGGGAGCACCGGAACGAAGATACCGGAGGCGAGCTCAGTGGGCACCAGCGCGCAGTCAATATCAAGCGCGATCCCGCGGCTCATCGCGAGCGCGGTGCGGCGCGTCACGCCGTCCCCATAAATCACATGCTTCATATCACCGATATAAAAGGCGCTGTCGCCCTTATAGAGATATTCCGGGCGATCCGTATGAATGTCTGAGCGGCTTTGCATGATGAGCGTGTGGCGCTTCAGATCTTCCGGCGTCTCAGGGGTTCCGTGAAGCTCAAGATAGTGAGATGTCGCGAGAATCAGCGGCACGTTTTTCTTAAGCGGGAGCGCGAGCAGGTCACTCTCTTCCGGGCGGTAGGAGAGGATCGCGAGGTCCACCTCCCCCGTCTTCAGCCACTCCATCCCAGCGCCTGACACAAATTCCACCCGGAGCCCGTCATGCTTCTCCGCAAAGCGCGCGACGGGATCCAGAAATGAGCTGCGGCTCATATTGGACGGGACACTTACCCGGATCACGCGGCCTGAAACCGGTGTCCTTTGCCGATCCCGGGTGAGGGAGAGAATGCTTCGCTCCGCCTTCACGATCCGCCGGGCGTAAGGGAGGATCGCCGTGAGCGCCTCGGTCGGCACCGCGGGTTTCCGGCTCCGATCAATCAGCGCGACACCGAGTTCTGTCTCCAGCTCCGAAATGAGGCGGGACGCGGCCGCCGGATCCAGCTCCATCGCGTCAGACGCCGCTTTGAGGCTCCCCGCTTTCGCGTACGCGCAGACCAGTTTCCAGACGCCGATATTCTCAGACCGTTTCATATTGACGAACGCAAGACCGTTTTTAAATTGATATTTTCGTCAAGTTTAAATGGATCATTCTGCCTGTCAATTTTTTCGCCTTTTTCGCATCATGGTGACAGACCTCATAACGCAACCAAAGGAGAACAAAATGAGGAAGCTCTCAGCAGCCGTCTGCGTACTCTCGGCCGCCGTGCTCTGTCAGACGGCGATCCAGGCGAAGGATATCGTCCCGCAGCCTTATAACAGTTCCAATTTTGAAAAGGTTTTTCCGCTTCAGTATCAGAGCTGGATCGCGTCGAAAAACGATTCGAAAACGGAGGATTACATCGCGAAATATCCGTTCCTCGCGATTCTGCGCGCTGGGACGGGCGGCGATACCGGTCCCCGTCTTCTCGGCCTGAGAGGCCACTACTACGCCTGGGTTGATGTGGCGACGATTCCGGATTCGGGCATCCCCAACGGCAAAAAGAATGAGGCGACCACGGCCCGCTGCAATGTCTGCCACAGCTCGATCGGACCTGAGGTAATCCGGAAAGAGGGTGAGCGTGAGCTGCAGTCGAATAACCTCTCGCACTTCGCCTACATGGGAGCCCATTCCGTCGGATGCATCAACTGCCACGACCCGGAAAGCATGAAGCTCAAGGTCTCGCACTCGTTCCTCGATAAGATGCTGACCAAAGCCGGTAAACCCACCTTTGAAAAGGCCGGCGCGGCGGAGCAGAAGAGCCTTGTCTGCGCGCAGTGCCACTACACGGGGTATACGGTAGAGGAGAAGTGGAAGGATAAGACCGGGAAGATTCGCACCGCGACCGTGGGGAAGACCGCCTGGAAGAATGGCTTCTCGCTTGCTGAGCAGGAAGCGTTTCTGAATGACGGAAAAAATTTCCCGGATGGGAAGCCGTTCGCTGAACTGATCCACCCGATCTCGAAGACCCCGATCATCTGGAGCATTCATCCGGACTATGAGCTCTTCAAGACCGGCATCCACGGCAAGATGGGCCTTTCCTGCACGAGCTGCCATATGCCGAAAGTGAAGGCGAAGGACGGCACGGTTTACACGAACCACAATATCGGCAATCCGATGAATACCTTCAAGGATTCCTGCGGCAGCTGCCACAGCGTGAAGGATGAGGCGAAGTATCAGGCGATCGTGAAGCAGATGAAGGACCGGGCGGAGGATCTCCGCTGGAAGTCCGGGACGCTGCTCGCGAAGGCGCACCTGGAAGCCGGCAAAGCCTGGGAAGTGGGGGCGACTGAGAAAGAGATGAAGCCCGTGCTTCAGAATATCCGCGCGTCCTACTGGCGCTTCAATTCGCTGAACCGCGGTGCCTACTTCCATAATCCTCAGGAAACGCTCGGGGAATTCGCGAACTCGATCCGCTATGCGGAAGAAGCCCGCGTGCAGCTGCGGAAGATCCTCGCGAAGCACGGAGCCGCGAACTACGTCGCGCCGAAGTTTGACACCAAGGAGCAGGCAATGGCGCTCCTCAAGCTTCCGAACCGGGCTGCCGCGACAAAGGCCAAGTGCCGCTCGATCGAAGTGGACTCCGCCCGCTGGGTGGTCCCCTCAAAGAAGAACGGGACCTACGACAAGAATTACGTCGCGCCGGATGCCGTGGAAACCTGGTACACACGTGAATGCCGTAAGCCGGTAAAGGGCTGACGGAAAAAGGTCAGAGAGGCTCCAGGGGGGTGATCTCTGAAGGGAGGGGCGGTGCCTGAAAACGGTGCCGCCCCTTTTTCTTACGATGAAGCCGAAGGTAAAGACTTTCCCAGCCGCATTAAAAAACAAAGGATGCGTAAATCAATACGCATCCTTTGTTTAATTGATCCGCGTCTGGTTCAGAAAATCAGATGCCGCCTTTTGTGATCGAGACCCGCTTGTAATCCGGCGTGCAGGTCTTTGAGACACCGGTGACTTTGGATTCAATCGGAACCGAGATCCCGCGCGGGATCTCGATCGGGAAGGAGAGGGCTCCGGGATCCGTCACGCTTCCGCCGCAGGGGATTGAGACCTGGATCCGGGCCGGAGCGTCCGCGGCGTTTGAGCCGAGACCGGTGAGCGTGTAGTCATACGTTCCCTGCACCGCGCCGTCCGTTCTCGAGACCTTCAGATCCTTCAGTTCGGTTCCGGGGCGGGAAAGCGTTCCGATATCCCCTTTCGCCTGGTTCCAGCCGAAGATATCGCCGAGGTTGAAATTCACGCCGATTCCACCGCCGCCGGAAGACGATCCGCCGAACCCTCCGGCGTAGCCGCCCCCTAGCGTCACGCCGCCCATCTGGCAGGCGGTGAGCAGGGTGCCAAGGAGAAGAGAAGCGAGAATCAGTCGGGCGGGGCGTCTTTTCATGGCGGACCTCATTAAGAAAGGGTGTTCTTCAGAAAAGCTTACGCCTGTTCTCCGAAATACAGTTCCTTGTGACGCGCTTTCCCGCGGATCACCTCAATCGTGACCTTCCAGACGTCGATCGCGTCCTTCGCGTTCTCGTAATAGACCTTCGTGTTTTCAGCCCCCGCTTCCGGGGCCGTGATTTCCGTAAACTTCAGCATGATGTCACGCTTGTCGTCAGGATCTGTCACCATCGAGAGGTGACCGTAGACGGAGGCCGAGGCGTAATTGGTCGAGAACTCGGTCGGAGCGATTTCCTTTCGGCCGATAAAGAGGAGAGCGACCTTCGGATTCACCTTGAAGATCGCTTCTTTGCGGCCGGCGTCGTGCGCGCAGTGGAAGTAGATCGCGCCGTCAATCAGAGCGGTGTTCACGGCGAACACGTACGGTGTCCCATCGGTATCCGCGACGCCGACAGACGCTTCATGCGTCCGGCGGACGATTTCATAGGCTTCTTCTTCGGAAAGAGCCCGGTCCACGCGGCGGATGGGGCAGTGGATGCTGGTCGCGCTATTCTGTTCTTCAGACATGGTGTTTTTTTCGCCTGTAAGTGAGAGAGGTTGCGAACCATTTTACCCGGGTGAGGCTGTTTCTTACTCCCATCATTCGGGGAAATTATGGTTTTTATCAGCGCCACTTTGAGGCGGTCAGAAGAGGAAAGTGAGAGATGAACGAGGGACTCAAAGCGGCGGTGATCGAGGCGATCCGGATTTTCGCGTCCGTCCTCGTTTTCTTTCTCGCGTGGCAGGGGCTTGCGCTGCTCGCTGGGGAAACTAGCCCGGACGACGCGGTGACATTCTTTATTGTCGGCGCGGTCTGCGGTGTTCTCACATACCGCGAGTTCCCGTCGTATCTGAAAAACCTGATTGAACGCATGAAAAAAGACGGCAGATCGTAGTCTCGATCCGCCGTCTCAGAAGAGGAACTGTTTTTCTACGCCAGAGAGAATCAGTTTCCCGTATTCGTTTTCTTTGCGCCGGAATACTTTTTCGGGGTCGGTTTCTTCATCCCGCAGCCCTGGTTCTCGCGGGTCTGCGCGCGGTACATGCCGGCGAGCAGCCCGAGACCGAGTTTCCACTTCTCAAGCTGCTTCTTCTCAGACTCTTTCTCGGCGAGCTTCAGTTCAAAATCCGCAAGTCCTCGGGCTTTGTCGATCCGGCGGAGATCCTCTGTGATCCGTTCAGGCCGCAGCGTCTTCAGCCGTTCGCCATTCAGAATCGCGGTGCCGCGGAGGAGCCGCATCTGTTCCGCCTGAAGGGACTCCGCGGTGCGCTCGGGAGCGTGAGGCTTTTCTTTCGGTTTCGCGGGAGCCTCTTTCGGAGGCGCTTTCTCTTCCGTCTTCCCGCCCTTCAAGAAATCAAAAAGTCCCATGCCGCGCCTCCCATTGAGTGATTGATCCGCGGCCAAAAGCCAGCCGCCTCGCCATTCTAGCGAGACAAGAGGTCTTCCGAGGGAAAGGAGATCTTCAGAAATAGCATAGCTGAGTGTTTTAACCAACTGTACCGTTCGCCAGATCGATCAGCTGAAGGATTTCTTCCTTGGTGTGAAGCTGGAGTTTTTTACCTGCGGATGCTCTATGGCTTTCTACGGTCCGATCACTGATGCCGAGGCGCTCACCAACGGCGCGGCTTGAAAGCCCCAGACTGGTGAGTTTCAGAATCTGAATTTCCCGTTCGGTGATGAGAGACAGTTTTTGTTTGGCCTCTTCCTGAGACATTACTCGAAGAGGTTCAGCTAGAGTGACGGATGCTGTAGCCGCTTTTTCAACTGAGGCCAGTAGCTTCTCGGATTTCACTGGCTTTTGTAGAAAATCTGCAGCTCCAGAATGCAGGGCGTTCACTGCCATATCAATATCACCGTAGCTGGTTAAGAAAATGATCGGGACAGTATTGCCTTGTTGGTTCAGGTGTTCCTGAAGCTCCAACCCGGTCATCTCAGGCATATTGACATCAAGGATCAGACACCCCGGCTGACCGGGTTTATCGTTGATTAAAAATTCTTTGGCAGAGTTATAAGCGGCGACAGTCCAGCCTTTGCTTTCAAGCATAAAGGACATAGCAGAGCAATGAGCCAAATCGTCATCGACGACCCTGACCAAAGAGAGTTCTTTGACGGTTTCCAGTCGATTCATTTTCCGTAATCCCTAGGGAAGAAGACAGAGACCGCTACGCCGTTTTGGTCTCTGACTTTAAAGTCCAGTTTCGCCCTGTGATGTTCAGCTATGCCTTTAACGATCTGCAAACCGAGGCCAAGACCGTTCTCCTTTGTGGAGGCAAGCTTTTCAGTTATGTCTGTAAGCTCGCGGATAGTTTTGACAGGTCCATTATCCTCAATCGACAGGAGTACTCCGGAATCGGTCCCGCAAAGTTTCACGTACACTTCTCCATCCTCTTGCTTGGCGACAGATTCAACGGCATTTTTAACGAGATTGACCACTAAAAGCTCGATTTCGAGTTCATCTCCTCGAATGAACAAACCTTTTTCAATGGATGTCTTGATAGCCACATTTTCTGCGGTGCGTGTTTTGGAGAAGTTGGTCAGAGAATCCGATACCGTCTGACTGACGTTAATCAGCTGCATGGCAGCGGGGGATGATTTCCGGTAGGCTCGGACTTTTTTGATAATTGCGTCCGCGCGGTCAGCCTGCGTCTGAATGTCTCCGAGAATGCTGAGAAACCGTTTCTGATTGATTTTGCCGCTTGTGATCATCTCCTTCAGACCTTCCGCATAAAGCGAAATAGCCCCTAACGGCTGTCCCATCTCATGAGCCAGGATCGAGGAGATCTGATTTACAACACCGATTTTCTGCAAAGCGGTAAGCCTTTTCATCGCTTCATTGGCATCATGCTGAAGCTGTGCTTGAAGGGCGAGGGCTTTTTCGAGTTCAGCTGTTCGTTTTTTAACCAGAAAGCTAACGCTGATACTATGACCCGCCATCCCTAGAATCAGAAGAATAATTGCCGCAAAAATAGGCCAGTATTTTTCGAAAATCTGTTTAAAAGTCCAATGTCTTAAATATTCATAGGGGCCAATCTTTAAATTTTTGAGAACGGTATCCACCTGGCTGTAGTCTGTGGCTACCCCCCAGAGCAATCCTGATTTCGTTGCTGGCATATCAATCACAGCAGATGTAATCAGCCTGGAAACTTCAGGTGGTGTTGAAAAGGTTGAGCCCAGGGTCCAAGTGGGGTAAAGCTTTGTGGAGCGTGCGCATTCGCCGACACGGTTAGTTGGGTTAATGACCCTAAACTGCTCTCTTACCCATCCGTATTTCTTGACATAGGCTTCAAGCACGCACTGCTTCAGAAAGGCAACATCAGCTTCTCCTGAGCGCAGGGCGTCGAGAATATCTTCTGACTTATTCCCATCGCCGTACTCTTTTACTTCTCTGAAGAAATGATCTGGATTCCACCCTTTTTCAGCGATTTCACTCATTGGGATCTGAAAGCCGGTAAAACCGTGAATATTGGATACCGCAACAGATGATCCTCGGAGATCATCAATTGTTTTCAGATTGGTATTTTCGTTGCGGACGATAATGGCGGATCCTTCACTGTGATTTGGATCGGGATAGGCAGGTGACATGGCTGTTGCCAGATCGCGAGCCCCAAAGCGGACTAGCCGGCGGTAAAAACCGGCGCTTGAAAGAAACACATCCACCTTCCCGTCTATCACAGCCTGTTCGAGCTCTTCACGGGTCATGTGGACTTCAACAATCGTCCAGTTTTTCAGTTTCTTCCGAATGGCCGCGATCGTAGGATCGACAATAGGCTGATTAGTGCTGGGAGTGGTGTATCTGACAACGCCGAATCTGACGATATGTCCATCAGTTTCAGCGGGTGTGCTGGGGAAACATGGCTGTACGAAGGCAGCGGCGAGGGAGATCACCGCTATCTTGAGGAGAGTGGCAAGACGGCTTCGTACAACCATGAAAGTCAACGTTCCTATTTCTTCGGCATTGTGAATTTGAATTGATGGCACTCATCACAAGCGAGCTTATCGGGTTTATGGCCTTGATGGCATTCTTTGCAGTCCAGGTCGCCCAAGTGATTTGCGTGAACGTTCGTGGGCTTCATGTCTTTGGTTTTTTCAGCCAGTGCGGCATAGTCCCCATGACAGCTCTGGCATTTCGCTGTTTTAACGGCCTTTGAAGGAGGGTTCTCAGCGTGGCAGCCAGAGCACTGGATGCCTTTCGCTACATGGACGTCAGCAAGATTCGCCGCAAAAGCTGAGCCCTGAAAGGAAAGAAATGCGCCGATCACCAAAGCCGCGATAGTAACTGACCGTCTGTTTTTCATATTGATCACCGCAAATAGATCCTTGTCACCAGCTGCGGACTGAAAGCCCGCAGCTGGACCTGAACAGCAGTTACATCATCTTTTTGGCCCGCTCACCGGCTTTCACACCGGCCACGCGGCCCCAGATAATGGCGGAGCAGAGCTGCGAACCGCCAATGTAGTCGTTGTACAGCAGACCACCGATGGCATTACCTGCTGCGTAAAGACCAGGAATAACCTTGCCTTCCGTGTTGAGGATCTCAGCGTCCTTATTGATCTTCGGACCACCGAACGTTGCCGTCATGCCGCCCATAAACGGGAAGGCGTAGAACGGGGGAGTGGTCAGGAGGCGCGGTTCCTTCAGAGTGTTAGGCGGAGTCAGCGTGTTTCCCTTGCCCGCCTTAACGGCAGCGTTGTACTGGCTGACAACCTTATCAAGCGTTTCTGCAGGAATACCTGCCTGAGTTGCAAGCTCCTTGATGGTGTTCGCTTTGAAATACTTGGCATGAGCACGTTCGTAGCGCTTGATTCGGTCGTCAATGGTAGAGATGCCAGTGACCTGATTATCGATAATGATGAAAGCCTGATTTGTCGGGATCAGCTTCGGCATGGCTTTGGCGACATAAACGTAGGTTTCCACTTCGTCGATAAAGCGAGTGCCGTCCTTCTTAACCAGGATGCCGTAGTTCACCATAATCGACGGATTCGCACGGGTAGGTCCATGGATAGGACCGCCATGGAACTGATCCATGTTGACGTACATCGGGTTGAAAGGCATCGTGAGAGAAATATTTTCACCGGTGCAGACAGTCGAACCGCGAAGCGGCATCCAGGCGGTGTCGCCGCCCATGTAGCGGGTCACCATTTCCTTATTGGCATGGAATCCACCAGTCGCAATTACAACGCCGCCTTTTGCGACAAATTCCGCAGGTTCCTCATCGTCGATCACCACTTTGCAGCCAGTGCACCGAAGTACATCGTCATGAGTGAGCTCAATGACCTTGGTATTGAAGTAGATCGGAACGCCCAGTTTCTTGGCGGTATCCAGCATTTGCTTAGAAAGCTGAGCGCCAGCGGGGCGAAGCGGACCATCGACTACGTGACCGCGCTGCAGCATCGGCCAGACTTCTTTTTCTAGTTTGCGGAACTTGACACCGCAGACATCGGTGAGCCACTGAACTGCGTCAGCCGACTGCTCAACGTACATACGCGTCAGTTCTTTGTCGCCTCGGCCGAGCGAAACCTTCATCATGTCGTCGTAGAAGGTGTTCAGATCATCTTTGACGCCGTCCCGTTTCTGCACGTAAGTGCCGGCGGCGTTGATAATGCCGCCGGCATAAATCGTATTGCCGGCAGGACGAGACATCTTGTCAAGAATGCAGACGTTGTATCCCTTGCGCTTGGCTTCAATAGCTGCCGCCATACCGGCGCAGCCGCTGCCTACGACGACAACGTCATAAACCATTTTTTTGGGTTCTTTTGTGGCTGCTCCAGCAGTGACGCTGCCCGCTGATGCGCCGGCAGCGACAGCGGCAATAAGACCGGTTTTAATGGCAGAACGCCGAGAGAGTTCAGTCATATTTCTTCTCCTTTGATTTACTCGAGGTGAGTGAAAGGTAAGAAGTAAATAAATCAACCACTTCCCTTCAAAAGAAGGATTGCTCTACGGGTTACGTACGTAAGTTGACATAAAACAGGTTTTTACCTATTTTGCCTATCGAATTTCATCCTGTCTGATTACGTAAACCTAGGTCTAAAGGATTATTTTTTAGAAAAAATACCGCATAAACAAAGCCTCCGGCTGATAGCTGGAGGCTGATGCTGATCTGTAGTTGTTAAGAACAGATTTTCGTTATTAAATCAGCGTGAGAACATTCCGGATCATCGTGATCCGTTCCTCAATCGTGTCGATACGAAGGTATTCGTTCGGCGAATGCGCGCCGCCGCCAGCAGGGCCGCAGCCATCGACCGCGGGGATCCCGGCAGCCGCCATATAAGCAGCGTCTGACCCGCCTCCCGCATCCACCCACTTGGCGTCAAATCCCGCCATTTTTGCGGCCTGGTTCACGAGCCGGATCAGTTCTTCGGTTTTTTCCGTTTTCGGCATCGCCGGACGCCCGTGATCGATCGTGAGTTCAGCGGTGACCCCATCCACCCACGTGCGGGACACGAGTTCCCGGAGCTCGCGATCGAGCTTCTCAATCTGTTCGTCCCGGAGGAACCGGGTATCGAGATAGATCTCAGATGCGTCCGAAATCGCGTTCCGGATGGATCCCCCCTGCATGACGGTGGGGGAGACGGAGACCCCGTGCGGGAGGTCGTTCAATTTATAAGCTTCCAGCGTGAATTTCATTAGCGCGATATTCGCGTCACGCCCTTCCTCCGGGTGGTTCCCGGCGTGAGAGGCTTTGCCGCGGAACTTCACCACATACCCCCGGATCCCTTTCCGGGACTGGATCAGAGAATCATCCGGGCGGCCTGGCTCACCGACGAGAGCGCGGTCACACTGCTTCGCGAGTCGGGAGAGCCACTCGTGCGAATACACGGACCCCGACTCCTCATCCGGGTTGCAGGCAACAGCGATCGAGAGGCGGTTCAACACATCCGGCGGCAGCGTCTTCAGGGCGTAGAAGAACGCGACGACCCCTCCCTTGCAGTCCATGCAGCCCGGGGCATAAATCCGGTCCCCTTCAATCCGGAAAGGGCGCTTCGCCGCGGTCCCGTCCGGGAACACCGTGTCTAGATGGGCGTTCAAAAGGATGTCGTAGTGATCCGCGTCCGGTTTATTCGTCGCGAAGAGCCCGGGGCCGACAGCCGGTCCGAGGTCGACAAAGTTTGTCGCGAACCCGATCGAGTCGTAATGCCGCTTCATGATTGAGGCCGCTTTCGCGACCCCTTCAATATTCCGGCTTCCGGAGTCAAACGACGTGATTTCCTTGAGATCCCTGATGTAATCCTCGACGAGCGCCATACGCGGTTCCTTTCTGATGAATACTGCCGATAAGGAGTTATAGCTGGGAATCGGAGCTCCGTGCAGAGCCGGTCGGGTTTATCTCAAAGCGCGCTTTAGTAATTTTCGTAGATCCACTGTCCCTTTTTTTGATCCTTCTCACCTTACTCGAGTAACCCGCCGAGAAAAATAAAAGTTAACGAGCTGCATCAAAAAATCGAGCTCGGAGATGTGGAATCCAATAAGGAGAGAATCATGATCGATATTTCCCGCCGCGGCATGCTGAAGGCTGCCGCTCTCAGTTCCGCAATGGCTGCCGGCGCTTTTGCGCTTCCTGCCGAAGCGAAAGAGACTGCTCTCGCCCTTCCGAAGAAGTGGGACCGTACGACGGATGTACTCGTTGTCGGCTCCGGCATTGCTGGCATGAGCGCCGCCGTGACTGCGGTAGATAACGGCGCCAAGGTTCTGGTGCTCGAAATGGGAAAGAACTATGGCGGCTGCGCCCGTATCAACGGCGGCATCATTGCGCTTCGGAATGACACTCCGGATGAGCTCTATGCCCACCTGACGGATCCGAAGAACGCTGAATACCGCAAGAACGATCCGAAGCTGACTCGCCGCTATGCGGATATGTGCTGGCCCACCAAGGCCTGGCTCGAGGAGCACGGGGTTAAGTTCCTCAGCACGTCAACCGCTGCCGGCAAGTATGACTCCCAGCATCATGAGAGCTACCTTCACATCTTCTCCGAAGGTAAGGATGACGATGTCGGCGGAATTCATCCGCAGCCTAATGGTGGCTACCGTACCGGCCGCGGCATCATGATGCCGTTCAAGGCTTACTTCGAAAAGAAGGGCGGCGTGATCCTGATGGGCTACAAGGCCACGGATGTGTACCGCGACGCGAAGGGCCGTGTGGTCGGCGCCCGTGTGCAGGGGCCGAAGGGAATCGTCAACATCCGCGCTAAGAAGGGTGTGATTCTTGCGGGCGGCAGCTGGAAAGCGAATCCGGCTCTCCGAGTCATTACGGATCCGCGTTTTACACCTGACATGGTTCCGACCGGCTATCCGTTTGTTGCCCCTGACGGTTCCGCTATCGTTGCGGGTCTGAAGGCCGGTGCAATGTACGTCGGCGACCGCGGTGAAGATACTCCGCGCCTCCGCCGCATGTTCGGTACCAACCGCTACGGCTTCCAGAAAGGTTCCAAGTATGGCTGCCCGGGTCTTGCGGTGAAGGGACCGCGCTGGGGCGATGTGATCTTTGTGAACAAGATGGGTGACCGTTTTGTTCGCGAGGAAGATAAGGCGAACCTTGGCGGCTACAGCTTCTACGACATGGCTTATGTCCAGCCGGAAAAGAAGGTGTGGTGCGTGTTTGATGATGCAACCGCGAAGAAGTATCACTGGGATACGAGCTATCCGCAGTGCGAAAAAGGATTCGCGTTTGATGCGGCCTCTCTGGATGAACTTGCTCAGAAAATCGGCACCAAGAACCTCCAGGCGACAGTGACCCGCTACAACGGCTTTGTCGATAAGAAGCAGGATGACGACTTCCAGAAGCCGGCTGCTCTGCTTAAGAAGAAGATTGAGCAGGGTCCGTTCCATGCAGTCCAGGTCGTGCTCTTCGTGCACAACTTCACGGGCGGTCTCCGGATCAATGAGAACGGTCAGGTTATCGACGTTCTTGGGAACGTCATTCCCGGACTCTATGCGGCCGGTGAAACGGCTGGTGGTCTTTATGTCGGCAACGGCATGCCGCGCGCCATTCTCCCGGGTCGCTGGGCTGGTGAGCACGCTGCGAAAGTGAAGGCGTAATTCAGGTTCTCTCCTCTCCCGGTTCGAGGTTCTGAAGACTCCCTCTCCAAGCCCCGGGCCGGGACTTTTTCTATGGCTCTTCAAAATGAAAACGATAAAGACCCTAGCGGCAGCCGCACTTGCCGCGCTTGCCTTGGCTGTGGCAGCAGCTCCGGCTGGCGCCGCTGCCCCAATGAAAAAGGCTGATTGTCTCCAGTGCCATGGGCCGCTCGAGAAGCTGACGTCCATGCCGCCGATGTATGACGCGGATCCGGGAAAGATCAACCCGCATAAATTCATTCCGCATGATTCAAAGGATCCGGCGAAATTTCCCGAGTGCACCACATGCCATACACCTCATCCGCTTCCTCCGCCTAAAGGTTTCAAGGATAAGAGTGCCAATGTTGAGATGTGCTACTCATGCCATCACAACTACACATTCCAGAAGTGCAGCGGGTGCCACAAATAAACCGCTCTCCGGCCGGGACTTTTCCTCCCGGCTTGCGGCGGGCAGAATAGTTGAATCAATGGGGCTGGCGGTCAGTCCCGGGAGCGGAGCGTTATCACATGAAAGGGAAGGAAAAGCTGAGCGGAAGACCGATGTATGTTCTGCCGCTTGCGGCACTGGCAGTCTGTTTTGCCGCTGCTCTCGCGCTTCTTTCTTTTACTTCATCTGAGCCGCAGAGGGAGCCAAATTTCTCAGATCTAGCTCCTAGGCCCGCAAGACCCGAGGGGGCTCCGGTTCGTATCGGGCTTGTTGACTTTAACTACTCATCTACCAATTCCCGGGAAATCAATGCGTCCATCGAGCGACTGAAAGATGTGCTGGCTCCGACCCCGGTTATCGCGACCCGCTATAAGGCAGAAGATCTGGATCAGGATGTAAAGGCAGGAAAAATAGATTTCTTTGTCGCCAGTTCCGGTTTTTACCGACGAATGGCACCGTATGGGGCCAGAGCCCTCGCAACCGTAGTCAATAGGGATCGTCCGGATCCGAATAAGAGCAGCGGTGCGGTTTTTATTGTCCTTGCTTCAAGCCCGATCACGAAAATCTCAGATATGCAGGGCAAGCGTCTTTCCGCAAGCTATCCGACAGCTTTTAATGGCTACCGGATCGCGATGGCGGAGCTTGCGGACCTTGGGTACGACTACGAAACTTTTTTCAGAAGCACCATTTTTGTCGGCGGCCCCCATATCCATAAGATCATGCATCCCTTGATCGACGGAGACGCGGATGTCGCAATTATTCCAGCCTGCACGTACGAAGAGTGGAGTAAAAACGATCAGGCGCAGTTCCGTCTTATCGGCGCGAGCACGGACACGGGTATTCATTGTTGGAGCTCAACCACTGCATATCCGGGCCATACGCTTGCTGTAATGAATGGTGTGCAGCCAGAAGTTGCCAAGCGGGTTGTGGAGACCCTGCTTTCCATGAAGCGGGGCGACAGACATGAAAGCTGGAGTGTGGCGACTGACTTTACAGCGGTTGATCGCGCGTATCGGCTTCTGAAAATCGGACCGTACGCATACCTGAGAGAACCGACTTTCAAACACTGGCTCCGAGAGCACAGAACCTCAGTTTTGATTCTCCTGATTCTCGTTGGAGCGCTTTCACTTCATGCCTGGCGATCTGACGTTCTGGTGCTGCGCAGAACGGAAGAGCTCGAAGCAGAATCTGAAGCCCGGGAACGCTCAGCCCGGGAACTGGCGGCTATGAATCAGCGGATGGAGCAGACCCACAAGGCGACGCTTGTCGGGCAGCTTTCCAGCATGATCGCGCACGAACTCGCGCAGCCGCTCTCCGCAATCAGTTATTACTTGGAAGGGGCAATGGAGTTAGTGAAGCGTCAGCATGATGAGACCGGGCTGCTGGCATCGTCACTCGAAAAAATCAGGGTCCAGACAGACCGGATGGGCGCAATTGTCGGCAAGGTTCGAAGCTACGCTAAATCGGACGCGAAGCGTGATGACCGTGTGGATTTTTCCGGCACGCTTACTACCGTTCTCTCAGAACTGCGGGTTAAGGGGATCGGAAACGTGAAGGTGGCGTCCTCGGTCCCCGTGGGGCTTGCGGTGCGGGGGGATCCTCTTGAAATTGAGCTCCTGCTCTGGAATCTCCTCAAAAACGCGACAGAGGCGGCGCTTGGCACTGAGCATCCGGTGATTGAAATCGAGGGAGCGGAGAAGGATGGCGTCGTATACCTTCAGATCGAAAACAGCGGCCCGGTGATGACAGAGGAAGACGTGAAGAACCTCGACTCTCCGCTCCAGTCAAAGAAGCCAGGCGGTACCGGACTTGGGCTTCACATCGCGGAGTCGATCGCGGAAGCGACTGGAGGCGGTCTCAGTCTGAAACCTCGGACGCCGAATGGCCTCAGGGCGTCACTTCACCTGCCTTCATTTCACTCCTAAGCGGTATCTCAATGACTGCCCCGGGGTTTTGGACGGAGCCGTTTCTCACGGTATAGTGATAGGGCAGTTTTGTTCGCGGAACTCATTTACAAAAATTCATAATAAAACCCAAGATTTCAACTCTTCACCGATCCGGGAGAAACGCTCGATGACTGACACGAAAGAAGACCTTGCCCGACGCGAAGCCCCGTGCTTCATTTATGAAAAAGAGGAAATTGTCCGCCGCTGCGGGATTCTCAAAGCCGCGCTGCCGGACGTGCAGTTTCTGTATTCCGTTAAGGCGAATCCCTTTGACCCCGTGGTCCGGACGATCGCGGGGGAGGGGTTTGGGAGCGACGCGGCGTCGTCTGACGAAGTGCAGAAATCGATCCGCGCGGGCGTGCCGCTTGATCGGATCTTTTACTCCGCCCCGGGTAAGACGGACTTCGATATCCGGTCGTCCCTCGGGTTCTGCGTCTTTATCGCGGACAGCATCGGAGAGGTCGGCCGGATCGCCGCGATCGCGGATAAGGCGGGTGTCCGTCAGAAAATCGGGATCCGCGTGAACCCGGCGTTTGGAATCGGGGGAGCGGCCCCGGCTCCGTCCAAATTCGGGATTGATGAGGAGCAGCTCCCGCTGCTCTTCCAGATCGTCCGGAATCTGAAGAGCGTGGAAGTGACGGGGATCCACATTCACCTGAAGTCTCAGATGCTCGACGCCGGACTGATCGCGGACTATCACCGGAAGTGCTTTGATCTCGCGGAACGGATCGCGAAGGACTACGGGATCACGGTGGAGTTCGTGAATTTCGGAAGCGGCATCGGAACGGTCTATAACGACGACGAGGAGAAACCGGTGGATCTCACCGTACTCTCGAAAGCCTTTACTGAGATCGCAGCGAAGAACCGCGAGACCCTTAAAGCGGCCCTCTATATCGAGACCGGCCGCTTTCCGACCTGCCGCGCGGGGACATACTACGCGCGCGTGGTCGATAAAAAGACGTCCCGCGGTGTCACGTACCTCGTGGTCACAAGCGGCCTGAATGGCTTTATCCGTCCGGGGTTCGCCGCGATGGCGGAACGGATTGCCGCAAACGGCGCTGCCTCGGGGCTTGAGCCCTTCTACACCACAAAGAACGAATTCCGGATCGAGGCTCTGCCCGCGCACCCCGTGGGAACGAATGAAACCGTGACGATCGCGGGGAATCTCTGCACAGCGGTTGACGTGATCGCGGAGGGGATTACGCTTCCGACGCTTGAAGTCGGGGATCTTGTCGCGGTGACGAACGCTGGCGCCTATGCGGCGACCCTTTCCCCAACCCGGTTCTCGAGCCATCCGGCTCCTCAGGAATTCCTTTGGGAAGGAAGCCGGAGAAACTAAACTCTCTCGTTTAGGGGAAGTGAAGGAAAACATTTCGTGACTGAGGATGAGAAGCAAAAGGTTCTGATCCGGATCGTGGATGACGATCAGGCGGTGCGGGACGGAAGCGAATTCATGCTTTCCTGCAAGGGCTGGAAAGTGAAGTCCTACGCCTCAGCGCGCGACTTTCTTGTCTCAGACACCCCGAGCGTCCCGGGGTGTCTGGTCCTGGATATCCGAATGCCCGGTATGAGCGGCTTTGAGCTCCAGGACGAGATGCGAAAGCGGGGGAGCACGCTTCCCATTATTTTCCTCACGGGGCACGGAGATATTCACGCGGCGATCCGGACTTTCAAGCGGGGAGCGGCGGACTTTCTTCTGAAGCCGGTTGATAACGCGAAGCTCCTTCGCGCGATTGAACGGTCGGCCGCGGATTCACTCGCAAGGTCAGATGGCGGGCTTACGGGAACCGAGGCGCTCGACGCGCTGAAAGAGATGAGTGACCGGGAAACCGAGATCCTGGGGCTGATCCGTGAGGGAATGCAGAACCGGACGATCGCAGAGCGTCTCTCGCTTTCCGAACGCACAGTCCAGGGGCACCGGAACAACATCTACCATAAGCTTCGGGTTCATACGGAAGCGGAACTGCTTACGTGCCTCGCCCGGGCAGAAGAGCGACAGGCCGCCGATCAGGAAATCTGAAGGCTCTGAACAAAAGTCACACCGTATCAATAAAAACCGCCGCCCGAGGATTATCCTCCTGCGGCGATGGTTTTGAAGAGAATTCTTTTCCTAACGCGTCACAATCATCCGTTCAAACCACCCTTCGGGGTTGCGCTTAAACGTGGAGCAGGGCGGCGCGAAAGCGATCGCCGCGACCCGCGGGTCCTTTTTGAAAACGAGGTCGAGGAGACACGCCTCAAACTCCTCTACGCCCCAGAAGTCGTCCGGCGCGGTGCCGGCCGCTGAAAACCGCCATCCGGAGTCCCAGCTCCCGGCCGGGGCCTCCCGGAAGCAAAAAACAATCTTGGATTTCCCCGAGAGGACCGAGGCGGACGCGAGACACCCCTGCCCCCGGTGAAGGCTCGAAAACGGTCTTTCTGTGCTTTTTGCCATAAGTGTTGTCGCCGTTCCGTCAGTAAATCAGGGCTTCCCGCGGCGGGAAAGGAGAGTTTCCGTGTCGCTTCAGTCCTGTTCTGTAATATCATCACATTCAATATTTTTCGTCAATCCCTTAAACAACTTAGACAACTTTCACTAAAGTTGTTCTATTTTCATTTAATTGACATATCGATAAATATAGATATAATGACCGCCATGGAAACCGTCGATATCTTCAAAGCGCTCGCGAACGACACGAGGCTCACGATTCTCATGTGGCTGAAGGAGCCGGAAAAGTATTTCCCGCCCCAGGGGATTCATATTCCTGAGGGTGACTCCTTTGATCACAGCGTCTGCGTCGGGGCGATCTGCGACAAAGCGGGGATTTCTCAGTCCACGGTGTCGCATTACCTTGACATGCTGCAGCGGGCGGGGCTCCTAGAATCGCGCCGCTACGGGAAGTGGACGTATTACCGGCGGAATGAGGAAAACATCCGGAAACTCGCGGACTACATCGCGACCCGGATCTGATCCCCGGATAAAGAGAGGCTGGAGCAAAGCTTCCGGCCTTTTTTAAGACACTTTTATATCGATATTTATCGATATATCTATTTAATAACAACAGAGGCAAATACCAAAATGCATTTCAGCGGACCGATTGTGAGACCGCAGACCGACGCGGACAGTCTCTTTATTGAGGTGACGGTGGGCTGCACGCATAACAGCTGCCGGTTCTGTAATTTCTACGAAGGCGTCCCCTTCCGGATGGCGAAGCTTGAGGATATCGAGTCGGACCTGAAAGAGGCGAAAGGGTACCTGCCGACCGTCCATAAGATCTGGGCGAACGGCGGAAATCCGTTTGTGATGTCTACGGAAAAGCAGATCCGGGTGTGGGAGCTCATCAAGCGCTACTACCCCGAAGCCCGCCTCTCCACCTACGCGATCATCACGGATTTCAGAAACAAAACGGTGGACGATATCCGGCGAATCAAGGCAAGCGGCCTTGATGACCTCGTGATCGGGATCGAGAGCGGGGATGATGAGGTGCTCGAGGCGGTCGATAAGGGGTATAAGTCGGACGAAATCATTGAGGCCTGCCGGAAGCTTGATGAAGCGGGGCTCGACTACCGCATGATTTACCTCGGCGGCCTCGCCGGCGCGGGAAAGCTTGAAGCGAGCGCGAAGAAGAGCGCTGCAATCATCAATCAGATCCACCCGTACTACATGTACCTCACGACGGTTTCCGTGCTTCCGGGGACGCCGCTTTACCGCGACATGATGGAGGGGAAATTCAAAGAGGCGACCGAGAAAGAGCGCATTAAGGAAATGCGTGAGCTGATCGCGGACGTGAATATCCCGATCACCGTGAATTCAGAGAACGCCGCGAGCAGCGTGAACTTCACGGTAGATCTGCCGACTGAAAAACCGCTGATCCTAAACGAGCTTGATAAGTTCCTCGCGAATTTCTCGGATGACGCGGAAAAAGCGATGAGCCGCCGCCGTCACTACATGCGGTCGGTCTGATAGCCGGAACGAATCGGCAGCCGGGAAGGGGGACGCTTCTGGATAAAGGGGGGCGTCCTCCTTTCTTTTTATTGAGGTCAGGCCTTCTTCGGGTCTGCTGCCTTCTCATCCGTCACGGCCGCTTCGGCGTCTTTTGCCGGAGCCACGGTCGGACGGAACGGAAAACCGCCGTCCCGGATTGACTGCCGCACAAACATGCTGACCGCAGTGTTGAGTGTCAGCCCCATTTCAGAAAAAAGCGCGTCCGCTTCAGCTTTGACCTTGGGATCGAGCCAGAAAGTCACATTGACAGGCTGATTCGGCATGGTGAAAAACTCCGTGTATCGGAATTGCGCCGATATAACGCAAAACCCTTGTTATCGTTAATTTAAATGTGCGGCGAATTATAAGTGCGGTCTACGACTTTGGAAGGGCTTTTGGATCAGTAAAGATACCTAGCTCACGGAATTTCCCGATTGGGGTCAGAATGGAATCCTGATCTACAGAAAAGGCGGAGACGTCATCATGAAAATCGGCGTCATCGGTATTGGAAATATCGGCGGGACACTCGCGAAGAAGTTCGCGGCTTCCGGCCACACGGTGCGGGTCGCGAATTCCCGCGGAGCGGACGCGGTGAAGGATTTTGCCGCGTCGATCGGGGCGGAGCCGACAGACGTCTTCGGTGCGGCGTCCGGGGTCGACGCCGTGATTCTCGCGATACCGCTGCCCGCTGTCGCCGCTCTCCCCGTGGATCTCTTCACCAGTCTCCCCGCCGCGGTCCCGGTGATTGACACGAGTAACTACTACCCTGACCTCCGCGATCCCCATATTGAGGAAATTGATGAGGGGATGCCGGAAAGCGTCTGGGTAACCGAGACACTCCATCACCCGGTGATCAAGGCCTTTAATAATGTGCTCGCCGATACGCTCGTCGCGGCCGGCCGGCTCCCGGGTGACCCGAACCGGCTCGCTGCCGCGGTGGCGGGCGACAACGACACCGCGAAACGCACCGCGATGAAGCTCGTGTCAGAAGCCGGCTTTGATCCGGTGGATGACGGGCTCCTTGAAGACTCCTGGCGTCAGCAGCCGGGGACCCCGGCCTACTGCTGCGACTGGAAGGCGGACGAAATGAAGGCCGCGCTTGCCCGCGCTGTTCCGGGGCGGGCTCCTTTGGTGCGCGATTCGCTATACAGCCGCTTCGCGGGGCTCGGGCCGAACCCGACGCACGAGGCCGTCATCCGGATAAACCGCGGCGTTCACGAGGAACCCTTCGCTCCGTAAGAGTGACCCAATTCCCCCGAATGGCGGGTGCGGAGAGACAAAAGCGCCTCCTATAATGGATCGCGTTCGGTTCCTTTACGTCCTATTTTCCACACTGATGCGCTGGCTCCAATATCTCGCGCTGCCCCTCATTCTCTTCGCCCTCTGGGCGGGAGTGTCCTATACAGGACGGGTGCCGGCGATTCTGCTTCCGACACCGGGCGCGGTGTGGGATTCCTTTGTGAGTCTCACGGTCTCAGGGGACCTTCTGCATCACACGCTCGCCTCAGGCTTCCGGTCGCTCGCCGGGTTTGCGATCGCCTCGGCCCTCGGGCTCGCGCTCGGGCTTCTGAATGCCCGATCCAGGGTGTCGACCCGGCTCTCGTACCTCCTTCTTGAAGCGGTCCGCGTGACCCCGCCTCTCTCCCTCATTCCGCTTCTGATCCTGTGGCTCGGGATCGATGAAGCGCCGAAGATCGCGATCGTGTTTCTCGCGAGCTTCTTCCCGATCTACATGAATGTCGTGACCGCGGTGAAGGCGGTGGATCCGAAGCTAGAAGAAGCGGCGCAGCTCCTCCGGTTTACGAAGTCGGAACGCCTTCGCTACCTCACGCTGCCGTCGTCGCTCCCAGGAATTCTCACGGGGCTCCGGCTTGGGTTTGGCTACAGCTGGCGGGCGCTAGTCGCCGCCGAACTCATTGCCGCGAGCTCAGGTCTCGGCTTCCTCATCAGCGATTCCGCCGAGTTTGCGAAAACGGACACCGTTTTTGTCGGCATCATCACGATCGCGGTGGTGGGTGTCATCGCGGATCGGGTGCTTTATGCCGCCTTTGAAGCGGTCGGCCGCCGGGTCGGGAGGGCTGTCTGATGTGGACGATTGAAGTGGATCGGGTGAACAAAGCTTTCGCGTCGGATCGGGGGCGGGTCGTGACCGCGGATGGTCTCACGCTGACCGCGGCGGCAGGGGAAATCACCGCCGTGATCGGTGAAAGCGGCTGCGGGAAGACGACGCTCCTTCGGATGATCGCGGGGCTTGAGACGCCGGACTCGGGTTCGATCCGGTTCACGAACCCCGATAAACCCGATACCGCGCCCCGGATCTCGGTTGTCTTTCAGGAGCCGCGGCTCTTCCCCTGGATGACCGTGCGGGAAAACGTGTCGCTTGCGGTGCGGGAGCTGCCGGACGCCGAAAAATGGGGTCGGACGGATGAGGCCCTGAAGGCTGTGCGGCTCTGTGACGCCGCGGACGCCTTCCCGAAGGAACTCTCAGGCGGCATGGCGCAGCGGGCTGGATTCGCCCGCGCGATCGCGCAGTCGCCTGACATATTGCTGCTCGACGAAGCCTTTGGGGCACTTGACGCGCTCACCCGCACCGTGCTCTATCAGGAGTTCCAGGCGCTGCAGAGCGAGCGCCGGATGACGGTGCTTCTGATTACGCACGATGTGCTCGAAGCCGTGATGCTATCCCGCACGATCCTCAGGCTTCGCGGCGGCGTGATCGATGAATCTTTTGCGGTGCCGTTCCCTTACCCGAGGTCACTCGCCACCCCGGGAGCTGGTGACCTTTCTCACCGGATCTACGGAACGTTTTTTACGGGCGAAAAAGAAGAAATTAAATAGCAGTTCGGATAAACCGGGCCCTTCAAAGATCAGAAGGCCCGTTGTTTCAAAGAGGAGCTAAGACACTATGAATTTCATCAAAGCGGCGGCGATCGCGATTTCAGCTGTCATTGCCTGCGGCGCGGCCGAAGCGAAGATGCCGAAAGAAGTGAACATCGTCTACGTGAAGGCGCCGTTCAATCTCCAGAACATGGTGATCAAGGATCAGAAGCTCCTTGAAAAGGCGTTCGCGAAGGATGGCGTGAAGGTGAACTGGAAGACGATCACGTCCGGCGCCCAGCAGAGCCAGGCGATGGCGGCAGGCTCAGTCGACGTTTCAGCCGTGATGAACACCGCCTCGCTCCTTCTCGCGAACGGCGCGGGGAACCCGGTCCAGATCGCGACTGGGGTCGCCCATCCTTCCGAAAACTTCGCGATCGTCGTGAAGTCAGGCTCGATTAAATCCATTAAGGACCTGAAGGGGAAGCGGGTCGCGGGGCCGCGGGGCACTGTCCTTCAGCAGCTGCTGCTCGCCGCGCTCGCAAAGAACGGGATGAAGGCGACAGACGCCCAGTTCATCTCCATGGGGATCCCGGAGTCGCTCGCCGCGGTAACATCAGGCCGCGTGGACGCGGCGCTGCTCGCCGCAAGCGCCGTGGTGAAGGCGGAAGAGTCCGGCTGCCGGGTGCTGACGACCGCGAAAGGTCTTGTCGACGTGAACCTCGTGATGACCGCCCGTAAGGGGTTCGCGGATGAGTCGCCCGAAGCGCTCGCCACGATCGTGAAGGTGAACCGCGAGTCGCTGAAGTGGATCAAGTCTCACTGGAAAGAAGCGATCGCGATCGGCGCGAAAGAGCAGGGGATCAGTGTGAGCCAGGCGGAAACGCTTGCCCGCCGCTCCCACTATTACGATGTCCTCACCCAGACCGATATCAAGGGCCTCGAAGCCGATCAGAAGTTCCTCGTGGAATCCGGTCTGATGGCGCATCCCGTGAATGTAAAGTCTCTGATCCTTCCGGGCGCGATGAAGTAACACGCGTAACTAAGGGTTATTGAGATCCAGATTTACGAGCCTTCCGGGGGTTTTCCCTCCGGAAGGTTTTTTATTGCCGGCGGATAATCCATTTCTCAAGGTTTCGAACGCATCCCGCTATCGGTTTTTGATCAGGATTTTCCCATTATGAAGCGACGCGCATTTCTTATTTCCGCCGCAGCGACACTGGCCGGTTTATCCGTGCCCGTGTTTTCGACTGTGCTCGGAAAGTGCTCGCTTCGCGGGGCGTTTCCGGATCGCGAGCTGACAGTCGATACGACTGAAGGCCCGGTGGTTGGGTCCCAGGCCGCCGGCCGGCGCGCCGAAGCCTATATCGGGATCCCGTACGCGAAGACGCCGGTCGGGGCGAAGCGCTGGAAAGCGCCGGAACCGCCCGCGGCGCGCGACCGCGTGCTCTTCCTCGGGAACCGCGCCCCCAAGGGAACCTCGGGGACGCCTCTTACGCTTTCCATCTGGCGGCCTGAGGGGAGCGCCTCAAACCTCCCCGTGGTGTTTACGCTTGAGGACGGGAAATACGATGGTGACGCGGATCACGCGTCGATCGACGGCGCGTCGCTTTCCGCGGCATTAAACGCCGTGGTCGTCGTCGCCCGGACTCGCCCCGGGCTCTTTGGCTTTGTGTCGCTTCCGGCGCTCCGCCACGGAACGAAACTCGAAAATTCCGGGAACTTCGCTCTCCTCGACGCCCGAAAGGCCCTCCTCTGGGTGAAAAAGAACATCGCGAAATTCGGCGGGAGCGCCGCGTCCGTGACCCTTGTCGGGACGTCCGGCGCGGGCCGCGACGTGATGGCCCTGATGGGGAGTCCAGTTTTTTCCGGGCTCTTCACCCGCGCGATCGTGATTTCCGGGGGCGGCGCGTTAACGAAACCTGACCCAGCCGCGAGAATCGACGCGGATAGCCTGGCGCGCCTCGCTTTTGAAGACCGTAAGGCCGGCACCGTGGGACTCGCGGCGAAGTGGATTGGGGCGGATAGCCCTGAAGTCCGCCATTGGCTTTCGACTCTTGAAACCTCCCGGATTCTCAATCTCACGCGCGGCGCTTCGATCCGTGACACCTCGTACCCGAGGCTCTTCGCGGACGGGGCGTTCCTGCCCGCGTCTGGCCTCGACCGTGCCGGTCCTCCGGATCCGAAGGCGTCGCGCGACTTCCCGGTGCTGCTCCTTTCCGGGGCGTCTGAAGCGAACGCTCTGGTGTCCCGCGACCCGTATTTCGCGGCCGCCCTGAAGGATTCGAGTCTCCTCACGAACCCCGCCTCTCAATCTGAATTCGCGTTCGCGTCCCGCTACGGGAGCAGTCTGATGCTGTGGGCGAACACCGCGGAAGCGGCGGACCGCGCGTACCGCTTCGGGAACCATCAGGTGTTCGCCGGAATTTTCCGCTGGGGGGATGATGAGGCGGTGGTCGGAGCCGCGGCGAAGGCGCTGCATGGGGCGGCGTCTGACGTGCCGTCCGCCTTTATCTTCGGACCCTCGAAAAACTTTGACGCCCGCTATGGCGGCGCGGTCCGGACTGCCGGAGGCCAGGAGCTCCTCTCGATCACCCGCTCTTACGTGAAGAACTTCATCCGCACCGGAAACCCGAACGGTGAAAACCTCGTCACCTGGGCCCCGTGGGGCGAAACCGGAAACGCGCTGGTGCTCGACGCCGATCGAACCAAGGCGTGGGCCGATACCGAAGCGTCCCGCGTCGATCTCGCGGCGACCTTCCGTCAGATGGATGACGATCAGACCGTGACCCCGGACGCGAAGGCAAAACTCATCTGGGATGTGCTCTCTGGCTACGCCTGGAGTCAGCCGCTCGAAGCGAAATTCGGCGTCCCGAATGATCTTTTCGCGGGCACCGTGCCGAAGTACGACACACCGGCTTCTGAGGACGACGCGGCATAAAGTCCCGGAAAGCGCAGAATTCCATCCGAGAGGGGCCTCCATTACGGACGCCCCTTTTTTATTTTTTTCGGTTGGGAGAGGAGAGGGACCCGGCCCCGGTCTCTCAAAACAGGAACCGCCTGATTCTCAGGGCGGTTAAACCCAGAAAACCAGGCGGTTGGGACACAGCCGACTGCACACAAGAAAGCCGGCTGCTCGGGATCTATTCTAGCGGGTGAGCCGAGTGTTTTGGGGCGGCTCACGCCTTTACGGACGGGGCTTCAGACGATTTTCGCTTCACGCCATCGCCTTTTCTTCCGCGACCCGAGGTTCCGGGGCCTTCGGCATCGGCCAGAGTTTCAGGAACTGTTTCGCGAAAAGCCCGACGCAGAGCGCCGAGACAAACGTTCCCTCGCGGACCCCGATGATGCCGCCTGTGAAGATGAGAGCCACGATGCACGCGATGATCACAAGCGACCAGTCGTTCACGACTTTCATGGTCCCAAACGGGTGACGGAAGAAAACGGACTCCGCGAGCACAATGCCTTCTCCCGGCTGCACGATCGTCCGCGAATGGATCTGCATCACGATTCCAAGCGCCAGAATGGCGTTCCCGAGGAAACTCACGATAAACCGCGGGATGTAGCCTGACGGCATTACGGCGGCGGCCGGCGTCATCGTGAAATCGATAAACGCGCTGAACACAAAGACCACCGGCACCTGAAAGCACATGAAGGCGTGGAAGACGCCGCGTTTCTTCAGGAGCAGCCACTCAATCACGAAGAACACGACATTCACGATAAAGGTCGTGGTGCCGAAGGTGAGCCCCGTGAGCCCGGTGATGGTGTAGGGGAGGGAACTGATCGGGGTGGTCCCGAGATGCGTCTGCGTAATCAAAGAAATGCCGGACGCGGCGACAAACATGCCGAGCGCGAGAAGCGCCCAGCGCTTCCCGTAATCAATTAACTTTTCTGAATTCAACCTCTTTCTCCGATTTATCCGTGCGGGATCCAGCAGGACACCCGCGCGAACCTGACCATTCTAAGAGGGTCAGAGAAGGCCGTCGGCCAATCTCAGCTTATGAGTCCTTTGAAATGTTTTTGGCCCAGTCTTTGATCAGCCCTCTGAACCAGACGGCGGAAGGGTCATCATGGATCGCCTGCGACCAGACGAGAGAAAGCCAGGGATTGTCAGTTTCTGAAGGCGGAATCTGAACGCAGGAGAGCCAAGGAACCAGCTTGATCAGATACTGAGCGCCTGTAAAACCGCAGATTGCCAGCGCATCGGTTTCCTTCAGGACGCCGAGTGCCGTGGCAATGCTGTAAACACGGAGCATGGCGGAGTCCTGAATGGATTCCGCAAGGAGTCCGGAATCCATGCTTGGGAAGTCTCGCTCCTCAAATCGGCTGACAGATACCGTCGGATGTTTTTTCAGAATCTGCGGCCAGTGTTCGGGCGTTTCTCGCAGTTCGGAGAGTGAGGGATGATCTGCCCGGCAGAGGATGACCCGCTTCAGCTCAAAAAGCGGAATGGAGTGGAGCCCATCAGGAATCGTTCCTGAAGGCATAAAGGCGAAATCGAGGTCCCGATTCAAAAGCGCCTGTCCGAGTTTCGGATACTCGCCCCGGAACACCAGTCTGACGTGCGGAGCTTCTATTTCGAGACGCTTTACAAGTTCGGCGAGAAGAGATTCCGTCGCGATTGAAAAGCTGGAAATCCGGAAGGTTCTTGTCGACTCCGCTGGATCAAAAGGAATTCCGGCCCGAAGACTTTTGATTTCAGCCACGATGGGTCGGAGACGGTCCCCGAGATTAATCGCGAAATCGGTTGGTTGCAGCTTTCCGCTGACAACCACGAACAGCGGATCGTTGAAATGAACGCGGAGTTTATCGAGCATCCGCGATGCTCCTGAAACCGAAAGATCAAACCGCTCGGCAGCCGCGCTGAGGCTTTCCCCCTTCTCCAGCAGATCCAGCAGAAATTCCAGTGCCCAGAATTTGAAGGGGTCGTTTGTTTGCAAGATCTGAAACCTCCGTGTACCAGCTTCTGCCATTGAGTCAATAGAATTAGGTCGCCAGAATTAGTTCATACACATTCTGTATCACTGGAGAGTTTACGATGAAACTGAAAACCCTGACAATTGTGGCTTGCATGGTGACGGCCTCGTTTGCCTGTTTGTCGACTGCACAGGCAGCGGATGACGCCAATAAAAATCCAACATTTACAAAGTACGCACCATGGAAGGGCCAGGGGCAGCTGGGTTCCGTTTACGTTAACCCGTATGGGAATACACCCCTCACAGCGATTATTGATCGAGGCAGTAAAAACATTACTGGGGTTGTCGTTACGGTACACGGAAAAGGTGCGAAGGGTGTCACGATTTCCTATCCCGTCTCAGACAAGGCCGTTATGAATCATGACGGCATTCCGGTGTTCGGTCTTTACGCGGACACCCTGAATCAGGTGACCGTGAGCTATAAGCTCGATGGCAAGCCTGTTACCGAAAACTACCGGATCCAGACAAGCGGTATTGATTTTCCGGTCGCTGATATGAGCATCCGTCCCCATCCTGAGGCAGAGGTGGTCGTGAATACTGGCAAGATGAATGGGAGCCTCTACCTCATCAACTCGCTGGGACAGATGCCGAACGCGAACGAAATCATCTGGGCCCGAGGCGGCGCCGCGCAGTATAACAGCGTGCCGGTCAATGTGATTTTCGATACAAACGGTGATATCCGCTGGGTTCTGAAGCCGGACGCTTTCACGAATTACGATTTCCGCAATCTTGATCGCCGCGGCAACATGATGGCAGTCACCCAGGTGAAGGACGGGGATTTGATTTTCGCGCAGGGACTCAGGCACTTCAAGATGGATCTGGTGGGTCTCGTGAAGCGTGATCAGCGGCTTCCGAGAGGCTACATCGACTATTCCCATGACCAGATTCAGATGCCGAACGGCGACCTCCTGCTTCGTGTCGGCAAGAGAAACTACAAGCGTCCGGATGGCGTCGTTGTCAATACGATCCGCGATCAGATCATTGAAGTGAATGCCGATGGGGATCTGGTGGATGAATGGAATCTCCCCGAGATTCTGGATCCTCTTCGCGATAACCTTCTTCGCGCTCTTGACCAGGGAGCGGTCTGCATTGAGATTGATCCGAAGAAGGCCGGTCAGACCGCGGAGGCCCGTCCCGATGCTCCGCTTATGGACATTCCCGGTATCGAAGTCGGCCGCAACTGGGCCCACGTGAATTCGATTGAGTACGATCCGAAGGATGACTCCATCATCCTCTCCATCCGACATCAGGGCGTCATCAAGATCGGCCGCGATAAGCAGGTGAAATGGATTCTCGGCACGCCTGCGGGGTGGTCCGCGAAGTTCAAGGACAAAGTCCTGAAACCGGTGGACAGCCACGGCAAGGCGCTTACCTGCGATAACGCCGGGTGTGAAAACACCGACTTCGACTGGCCGTGGATGCAGCACGCCGCAAGTCTGACCTCGCGCGGCACACTCATCGTTTTTGATAACGGTGATGCCCGTCACCTCGAACAGCCTGCCCTCCCGACTATGAAATATTCCCGCGGTGTGGAGTATCGGATCAATGAAAAGGACATGACAGTCCAGCAGGTCTGGGAATACGGGAAAGACCGGGGATTCGCTTGGTACGCGCCGGTCACCGGAAATATCCGTTACGACGGATCGAAGGACGTCATGCAGATCTTCGCTTCGTCGACTGGCATTTTCGATAAGTCGAAGAAGGCCATCGAATCGACCTTTGATGTCATTGACTACAAGACAAAGAAGATCGAGCTCGAGATGAAGATCAAGATGATGGGAAAGAAGAACATGCCCTATCGCGCTGAAAAGATTGATCCGAAGATCGCTTTCTGACGCTCCCTCAGACTGATTCATCGGAGACCGCCTCTCGCGCTTCCCGCTGACCGATCCCGGTCTCCGATCCAACCCTAAACCAATGAGGAATTTCCCCGGCACTGACCAGGCTCTGTTTTTGTCAGGCCGGCGGGACATTCCGAAAAGAAACCCCGCGGAGCAACTGCTCCGCGTTCACTGGAGTCATTCATCATGCAACGCCGTACTCTTTTCTCTGCTGCCTTTGCCGCTGCCGCCTCTTTCTCCCTTCCCGCTCTCGCCGACAATTTCAAGGAAGGCACGGATTATGTCCGTCTCAGCAAGCCGATCGCCAGCCGCAAAAATAATGTGATCAAGGTCTTCTCTTACGACTGCCCGTTCTGCTACCGCTATGACATCGGTGTGGATCCCAAAGCGATCCCGATGATTGAGAAAATGGGGATGACCTTTGAGCCGCGCCATCTCGAAACCAAGGGCAAGTATGGCCGCACAGCCTCTGAATTTTTCGCAATGTGCATTCTTCGTGACCAAAAGGCCGGAAGGAGTCTTGAGGCCAAGGATTCTCTTTTCAAGAAGGCAAAGGACGCTGTCTACCACGCTTATCACCGGAAGGGAGAACGCTGGACCAAGGGCGAAGCCGCCTTTATCGAAACCCTCACAGGAGCCACGGGGATCAGCGCGGATGAATTCGCCAAGGAAAGAAAGACTGCCGCTGTGCAGAATCTCGTGAATTCCTGGAAGTCCGTCTATGACGTGGCAAAGATTCAGGGCATCCCGGCTTACGTCGTGAACGGGAAGTGGCTCATCATGACAAAGAGCATTCAGAGCATTGATGGATTCGTCGCCCTGATTCAGAAGCTCTCCAAGATGTAAGGGGAGGAGCTGATATGAAATGGTTCAATCAGCTGCGGCAGGATCCTATCGGGACGATTGCCGACTGGCAGGATATGCGGTGGCCCTGGATTCTGATGGCAGCGGTCTGTGTGCTTCTCGTCCTGGTGGCCCACTACATGTTCCAGGTGTGGCTCTATATGGCCCCTTGTGAACAGTGCGTGTACATCCGGTTCGGTTTTCTTGTGATGGCGATCGGCGGACTGCTCTGTGCCATCAATCCGAAGAATCTGATCCTGAAGGTGCTGGGATACGTCTTTGCTTTTGCCGGCGCGATCTACGGTCTGAAGTGCTCGGTGAAGCTTGCTGCTATCCATCACGCCATTCATAGTGACGATCCGACCGCGATGTTCGGCATGCAGGGCTGCTCAACCGACCCCCATTATCCGTTTGATCTTCCGCTCGCACAGTGGGCGCCGGATTGGTTTAAGCCGACGGGTGACTGCGGGTACGACCTCGCGGTGGTACCGGATGGAGTCCAGCTCTCGAGCCTGCAGCAGTGGTTTATCGATATGTATAACAGCTCGGATTCCTGGTACCTGATTCCGAAGTGGAAGTTCCTCAGCATGGCGCAGTGCTGTGAGCTGGCCTTCGGTTTCATGTTCCTAGTGCTGGTCATCATGGCAGTGTGCTTTGTCTGGAAACGCTTTATCCGCAAGGCAGCCTGAGAAACCATAAACAGTCAGGTGTAAAAATGGGCAGTTCCTTCCCCGGCTATCTCTCCTCGGGTTTAGGAACTGCCCATTCTTCTACGGATTCCGACGGATCTGAAAGAGAAGGCGGAATGCTGGGGTCAGTCTACCAGAGCCTTGAACGCTGAATTGAGCTTGATTTCCGCGTCGCGGAGGAGCTTCACTTTCGACTCCAGCCATGCGGTATCGGTCTCGAGCGACTGTTCCGCCGCTTTGAAGAGTCGATCGAGCTCGGGCTTCTGCGGGCCGCCCTCGGACCGCCGGGCTTCCACGATCGATTTCGGGTCGAGAAGCGACCGGAACGCGGATTCCGTGAACGGGAAGTTGGACGGAATATGCGAGAGTCCTTCTTTCTTCACCATCGTTTCGTAGAGCGACTTCGCGTCTTCATACGGAAGCGTAATCGGCGTGTACTCATGCGCTCTCGCGAACGTCACGAGCTCTGACGAATAGTGGTGCCCTTCCCGGAACGGGATCCCGAACTCCTGCATCATCACGTCCGCGATATTCTGGCTCGCGGTCCAGTCGAGATTCAGTTCCTCGAGCGCCCGGTCGGGGTTCACCTTCAGAAGCCCGATCACTTTTCCGAACGCGTCAAAGACCGACGCCGCGTCAGAAAGCAGTGTCGCGTTGCTTCGCTGATCCTTCGCGTCGTACATCCCGGGCGCGAGGTCGTGGGCCCGGAAGATGATGCCCGAGATTTCGCCGAGCACTTCGTTCGCGTCGCGGCGCACATCGATCAGGGCGCCGGGGTTCCGTTTCTGTGGCATCGCGGTGGAAGCGTAAGTGGCGGAGACAAGGATCCAGGGACGCGGCTGCGCGTACTGCGTCATCACGTCCTGAATGAACTGCGTCACGTGAAGGAGCGGCTCGACGAGCTTCAGCTCCGCTTCAATCGCGACGTCCGTCCCCGCGATCTGCCCCGCGTCGTACGCGTTATCAATGATCCCTTCAAACCCGAGAAGCTTTGCCATCCCGTGACGGTCGAGCGGCCAGGGGGTGCCGTTAAGCACGGTGGTCCCCATGGGGGAGAGATTGAGACGCGCCCAGAATTCCTTCAGGTTCTCGATATCGCGGCGGAACCCCTCAAGGTGCCCGAGCCAGGTGTGGCCGAGGCTGTTCGGCTGCGCCGCGACCCCGTTTGTGTAGCAGGGGGCGATGGTGTCCCGGTTCTGATCGGCAAGTGTGAGGAGCGCGGATCGCGCGGCGTTCAGATTCCGGATAATCCGCACGATCTGATCGCGGATCATCGCGCGCTGAAACGTGGCATGCATGTCCTGGGACGAGCGCCCGGCGTGAATGAGGGTCACCTCGATCCCAGCCTCCTTGATAAGGAGCGGTTCGTAGCGCACATACATCTTCGGGCGCGGATTCCCGGGGGTGTTCCCGGTTTCGATTACCCGCTCCTGCGCCTTGCACCAGGTACCGACCGACTTTCGGTCGAGGAGCCCCGCCGCGGTATTCGTCACAAAGGTGGCTTTATTGATTTCGGAGAGCCAATAAAACTCGTCCCGCGGGGGTGTCCCGCTCCAGGGCTCCAGATCCGCTTTCTTTCCGGCTTCGCCGACTGACGGTACGCCAAGCGCCATGCTGTGTTCTCCTTCTCCAAAAATTCACGATGTCTCACACCGGGTCTTTCCGCCCGGGTTTGAGGACAGTATGGAGAAGATTTGTTTTGTCTTCTATGACAAGTATTGCAAAAAGAATTTGCTTTTTTCTACAATCAAGGCCATCCGCCGGACACTTGCCCGGCCTGAAGCGGACGGAAAAGGACTTCCCCGATGAAACGCGATCTCAATCTTGAAAGCTGGAAAGTGTTTGCCGCGGTGGCGCGGACCGGAAGCATTACGGAAACAAGCGCGGAGCTTGAGATGGACGCCCCAAGCATCAGCCGCATTGTGTCGGGGCTTGAGAAGTCGCTTGGCGGCATTTCGCTCTTTGACCGGAGCTCGCTCCCGCTCACTTTGACGGACAACGGCCGCTTCGCGCTGGAGTACGCGACAAAGATGATCACGCTTCACGATCAGCTGGTGACGGGCCTTGCCGCGAACACCGACGCGATGTCGGGGGTGCTCCGGGTCGGCGTGCCGCCCGCGCTCCTTCAGGGGTTCCTGATGCCGTTTTTTGTCTCATTCGGCCGCCGGTACCCGGAGATTCAGCTTGAGGTGAGCGAGTATCTCGGCGGGATTCCGATTGATTTCTCATACCCCGCGGGGTCGCTCGATGTCGTGATGTCATACGGCCCGGACCCCACGCACTCGAACTTCGTCCAGATCCGGTACGGAGACGCCGGATTCATCTGCTGCGCGTCACCCACCTACATCGCCCGCTACGGAATGCCGAAGACGCCTGAGGATCTCGCGGACCATGTGGGGATCCGGTTTAAGAGCCCGCTCAGACTCGGCACCGTGGGGCAGCAGCTGATGCGGGGGAGCGAACACCGAGCGGTGCGCTTTAAGCGGGATATCGTCTTCAGTTCGGCACTCTCCGCGAAGTCCGCGACGCTGATCGGCGCCGGTATCGCTCCGGATCTCGGAGACCTTCACTGCTACCGGGAACTCGCTAAAGGAGAACTGATCCCCGTGCTCCGCGACTGGAGTTATCCGCGTCAGGCCTGCTACATCTACACGCGGCCCGACCTCGTGAAACTGAAGCGCGTCCGTACGTTTATCGACGAGTACCGCGCGAATGTGGAGCCGCTCCTCGCCGAATGCGCCGAAGTGATCCGGAATGTGATGGAGTAGGGCGGGAATCGGGCGTCCGTTCACCGTTCTGTGCGGTTTTGTTCTTTTTTACAAAGAAACTTTAATCCGATTGCCATTGTTGCAAAGCGGAAAATCCTCGATCCTTAAGAGCATCCGGACTAGGTCGTTCGGAAGAGAAAAACGATTCTTCAGCTACCCAGAAATAAGGAGAGAGTTTTATGAACCGCACTGCGCTCACCGCGGCGTTCGCTGCCGCCGCTTCTGCCGCTTTCGTGTCTGCCCCGGCGCTTGCCGCGCCGAGTGTCACGCTTTATGGCCTCGTTGATATGGGGCTTTCCGTTTCCCGGTCGTCCGGCGACGCGTCGAACGCGAATGACGGCAAGGCTCTTTTCCAGCTGAAGAGCGGGCAGAGAAACGGCTCCCGCTTCGGCCTGAAAGGCGTTGAGGATCTTGGGAGCGGCAATAAAGTCGGCTTCATTCTCGAGGACCAGTTCAAAGCGGATGACGGTACGCTCCAGGACTCGAGCTTCTGGGCCCGAGAGTCTTCCCTCTGGGTGTCCGGGCGGTATGGCCGTGTGACGGTCGGCAAAGTGGGGCAGCTGAAGAGCCCGGTCGGGTCCACCGCGCTCGCGGGCACCGCCATGTATCCCTTCGGGACTCTGATGAGTAACTTTATCGGGGGTCTTAAGTACATCACGACGGGGAATTACCTCACGGTCGATAACTCAGTCACCTACGTGTCCCCGAACTACCGCGGCTTCACGTTCCACGCGCAGTATTCATTCGCGATGTCGGGTCAGGAAGGCACCGGAATGAACGACAAGGACCGCATGATGGCGGCCGCCGTCCGCTATAAGCAGGGCGCGCTCACCGCGCTCGCGCTTGCTGACATGATTCATCTGAATACGGCGGATTCGAAGCTTTATGACGATCCCTGGACCGTGAACCTCGCCGCGAACTACGACTTCGGCTTTATCAAGCCCTATATCTTCGCGCAGTACTTTAAGCACAGCGCCTTTAATACGGTGGGTTCCGACTATCAGACCCGGATCAGCTCAGGCACCGGGAAGAAATACAACGGTTTCAGCGTCCTCGCCGCGGTCCAGTGGCCGATTTTCGGCGGCAAAGCGAAGGTCGGCGCGGGCTACGCGAAGGGTGAGGGGGATGGCTCGAACACGACAGACGTCGTCCGCTATTCCGCCCACGTGGGCTACGACTACGCGCTCTCCAAACGCACCGACCTCTACGCGGACCTCGGCTGGGTCCGCCAGGATCTGAAGAACACCCTCGACCGCTCGAACCTCACCGGCACGGAACTCTCTGCCGGCATCGTTCACCGTTTCTGATTTCCATTCGGAGGTAACTCGTCATGCATGACATCATGCCGTATCTCGCGCTTCTCGTCGTGATTCTGACTGGCGTCGGAATCGTGAAGAAGCTGCAGGTGAATATTCTTCTGCTTTTCGCCGGCATCGCCCTTAACCTCATCGCGATTCTCGGGGGCGTCACCGATCTGATGCCGAAGGGCGCCCACGGCACCGGCTTTATCGGTTTTGACCTCTTCGGGCTCCTCTCCGCGCTTTCCCGCCATCAGGCGGCGACGACCGGTTTCATCATTCTCGTCGCGGGCGGCTTCGCGGCCTATATGGATCAGATCGGGGCGACGGATAAGCTCGTCGCCGTGTGCCTCAAACCCCTTCAGCGGCTCCGGAATCCGTACCTCATCATGGGCGCGGTTTTTATCCTCGGAAACTTCCTCGGGCTCGTGGTGACCTCCGCCGCGGGCATGGCGATGCTGCTCGCGGTGTCGGTCTACCCGCTGCTTATCGGTATCGGGATTTCCGGGGTCGCCGCGGCCGCCGTGATCGGCAGTGTCCTCGTGATCAGCTACGCGCCGAGTTCCGCGATCGCGGTGCTTTCCGCTCACACCGCGGGTGTCGACCCGATGACGTACCTGATTCAGTATCAGCTGCCGGTCGCGATCCCCGCGATTCTTGTCACCGCTGTGGTCCACGTGATTGTCCAGAATTACCTCGATAAGCGGGATAAGGCGACCGGGTCGCTCCTCTCGATCGACCCGAAGGTGGTTGAGGAGAAGACCCGCCGCGCGGCGAACCTCCCCGGGTACTACGCGCTCCTCCCGCTCGTGCCGCTTGTCCTTCTCTTCATCTTTAACAAGATGGTCTATAAGACCGTGGTGCTCGATGTCGCGATTGCGATGTTCATCGGCTGGGTGTTCGGGATCCTCGTCGACCTCCTGCACCGCCGGAACCTCCAGGCGTGCTTCCAGGACGGTTTCGCGATGTTCAAAGGCATGGGCCACATGATGCAGAGCGTGGTGGGTCTCATCTTTGTCGCGGCGCTTTTCGCAGACGGTCTGAAGAACGCGGGCCTCGTCGGTCTCATGATTGACGCCGCGAAGTCCGCGGGGTTCGGAATGATGGGCACGGGTCTCGTGCTTTCCGCCGTGATCGGCATTGTGACGGTGCTCACGGGGTCTGGTGTCGCGTCCTTCACGGGACTCGTCCCGATCGCGCCGACCGTGGCAGCTGGGTTCGGCGGCGACCCCACGGTGCTCGCCATGATGCTGCAGCTCGCAAGTGAATTCCTCCGCCCGGTGTCGCCTGTCGCTGGAGTGATCATTATTGTCGCGGGCTTTGCCGGGGTGTCGCCGCTCGCCGTGGTTCGCCGCACCTGGATCCCGTGCTTCGCGGGGCTCATTGTGGCGCTTGCCGCAACCGTGATTCTCTTCTGAGGGTCAGAACACGATCCAGATCCTTTGGAGTCTGAAGCGGATTCCCTGGACATGAAACTCTTCTGAATGTGGAATCCGCTTCCTTTTCTCTTCCTGCCGGGGCTCACGCCCCGGCTTTTTTTGTCCCGGTGGGGAGAGAGGCGGTTTTCGTCCTTCCATTTCTCTTTACTCTTTTCCGATCTTTTGACGGCGGATCATCGCAGATCCCGGCTGATTGATGATTTTTATCAAAGAGACGCTTTCAGGCTCCGGGCGATTACGGTAAACTCAGGCGGCTGTTAACTGCCCCGTTTCGGTTTTCTGCCGTAAAGGGATCAGACCCGAAGTTTCCGGTTCTGACGGAAAACGCCTGATTTCCCCCATAAGACCTAGTAATTAAGCCTGCGTTGAAAATCAGTATCGGCCCATTCCCGTTGTTTGATTGATTGACATCTTTAGTTAACTTGTTCTGTTAACTCCTGTCAACTTTTATCGTTTGTGAAACACAAATAAAAGTCTTTCGAGATCTTTTGTTAGTAAGGGCTTATACCATATATGGTCGTCTGGTATTGAAAAACAGGAAGATTTGGAAAATAATGCAATAAAAGAATGTTTATTTTCGTGTCGATGACACCGCTTCGAAGTTATGAAATATTGTCAAGCAGGATGACATATTTCAAAATTTGTGAAGCAAAAGTCACCCCTCCGGAACGCAGACCGGGGGGAGGCTGTCAGAAGGTGTCAGCGTTCATGAAAAACAAAGCCAGATAGATAAAAAGAACGAGAAAACCATGAGACACACAGATACCATCAGGCTGTCTCAAAAGACAGCCGCTGCCGCGCCTCTTGCGGCGGCTTCAGGCTCCACCCGGCTTACCGGGTTCCAGGAGATCCTTGCTGACACGGTCGATGCCGCGTCGCTGATCTCCGGCGGCAGCCCCGCCCCCATCCTTTCCTCCCTTCGCCCTGGTGCCCGGACTTTCGGCACCTACATCGCGGCGAAATCCCGTTTCCGGGCCAGGCGGCTGAGGCTTTTCCCTTGAAGAAGCCCCAGGACCGGCGGTCTTTCCCAATCCTCATGGCAGAAAAATATCCGCAGTGGGTCTTTTCACTACGGATTTGTCATTAAGGGTTTTGGGAACGTTTTTCTTCAGTTGTCTCAATCTGTAGCGTAAAAGCAACAAATTAATGGGGTTTGCTACCCAAAAATCATTACAAGATATTACAAATGAATTGCTATTTGATAATTTCGAATTGAAATTTGTAATTATTTACGCAATTTTTACGCGCCTCGGATCTTTAAGAATTCCGAACATTTCGGAGAACGCGGTGTTTCGCGGATCGGGGTTCTGAGAGTCCCTCGCGCGGGGCGGATTGACTGACTTGCAGGCCTTTTAACCATTTCCCGGTGTCAGCGCGGTTTACCGGCACGGGAACAGAAATCGGATCAGGTTCTCGACAGAACCGATCCTTACTTATAAGAGAGGCAGACCATGACAGAGCAGAAACCGTACGCAAAAAGACAGGCAGTCGCGCTTGCCGTTGCTGCGGCGCTCCTCGCCGCTTCAGGCGCGGCGGCCGCGGATCAGGTGAATTACGATCGGATCACCGAATCTATCGATAGTCCCACGACCGACGCGGTTGTGACATACACAGATCAGACTGCTGACACTTTTGTCACACAGCCTCCGGTGATGCCCGAGGATCGCGATGCTCAGGCGACCGGCATGACGCTGACACTTAATTCCCTCACCGTTACCAATGAGACGACGGAAGGCTACTCCACTTCCGGCTCGCGTAATGGCCTTGGAATCACCACTAACGGAGGATTTGTGGGGACCTCCGCCTGGAAAGATCCGTCAACGGGCGGCGTACATCTGGCTATCACAGGTGACGTGTCCGTTACCGCGCGGGGGAACGCCCTTCAGGTATCGAATAACAACAATATCGACGGCACAATCGGCGGCAATCTGACCGTGAAAACAACGCCTGGTGGCGGTGGAGTGGGGCTCTATGCATCTGCGGGAGAGCACGACGCGACCATTGACCGTGGCATTCTCCTCACGCTTAATGGCGGCGAAGCCTCAATTACTACGGATGGTTTCGGTATCGAGACGGATTCGTCGTCCGCTACAGTGAAAATTGAGGGGGCTTCCAAGACCACGATTTCTTCTACATACGTCGCCATCGCTAACTACGCAGGTGAAGTGGATATTTTCGGCTCCGGGAAGGGCGGCGCGGGCGGCAGTGTGGTTGTTGAAAGCACGGGAGTGGGCACTCCTTATGCCGTTATGTCAATGGGTAGCGGAATGGTTGCCCTTCAGGCCGGGAGCGTGAAGGTTCAAAACCTTAATCAAACTTCTGACGCCGTCGCCGCTATAGGTGGCAATGTTGTCCTGACCTCTCTAGACGCGAATGGAACTGGGGTTCAGGTATACAGTAACGCGCCCGCCTCAGATAATCTCAATGCGCAGGTTCCCACTATCTATGCGGGGCAAAAGGGCGGTGTTACGATCCAGGCGCAGAACAGCCCGATCGAGGTCCTCAATCAGGCGGGCGGTCAGGTAATTACGACCAGCGGGGAGAGCAGCGTTGCCATTAACCCCTCGCAGATGGCTACTGGCGTCCGGGTGAACGGCAATGTCACCAATGATGACAAAAGCAGTGTCGGTATTTATGAAACCGGAACGGGTTCTTACCTGAAGGCGGATAAGATCACCACTACGGCTTCGAGCTCAACCTACGTTGTGCTGCATGGCGACGCGGCTTACACGTCGCTCAGCGGCGGGACTTCGGAAGCGATGGTCGACGGGCAAGAGAGCTACCTGGTGATTCAGGGGGCTGATACGGGGAAGGCGCTCGCGAATGTGACCACAACCCAGGGTGCCTTATCCGGTCTTTCCTTTGCGGGCAATTCGACTCTGACCGGTAATCTGAATTCTTTTGGGATCGCGCCCGGGTATGAATCGAAAGACGACGATATGACCCGGAGCTGCATCACGCTGTCGCTCTATGAGAACAGCGCCTATAAAGGCACGTCGACCGTGACGGATGGCGGTCATATTTACGGAACCTTCTCAGGCGCTGCCACGATGGAAGGCGATGTGAATGTTTCAGGCCGGTCATCAGGGGATATTCCGTCAACCTGGAATTTCAATGGCAGCGGCACAGGATCCTTTACCGGCAACATGAGTCTCTCTGACGGCGCCATGGCTGAGCTCTGGGTGACCGATACGGTGAAGGCTGACGGCGACTTTACCGCGAAAGACGATAAAACGCTGCTCTATCTGATGGGGTCGGGTGAAAGCGTCCTCACGGGTAATGTTGACGCGTCTGCCGGCGCGACGGCAGCGGTCTACCTCGGGGACACAGCGATCCTGAATGGTGATGTGACGGCCACCGGAACGGGCACCAAAGTGACGGAAGTGTTTTACCCCGGCACCACGGTGAACGGGGATCTCACGTCGTCTGACAGCGCCGCGGTGACAACGCAGCTCGGCGGTACCTGGAACGGCACATCGACGATCTCTGGCGGCACGACGGATCTGGAATTCACGGACGCGTCCGCGGTGTGGAATATCGCCGCGAATTCTGAAGTCACGAGTCTCAAGCAGTCTTCCGGCACGATCAATTTCCCGGCGGCTCCCTCGACCGGCTTCACGGGCACCACGCTTACGATTGACGGCGATTACTCCGCTGACGGCGGTACCGTGAACATGAGCACGGTGCTCCAGGGTGACACGTCGCCGCACGACAAGATCGTCGTGAACGGGAACACGTCCGGCACCGCGAACCTCGTGTTCACGAAGGTGTCGGGGTACGGCAGCCAAACGATTGAAGGCATCAAGGTGGTCCAGGTGGCGGGGACCTCTGACGCGGTCTTCACGAAGCCGGACTCGAATCGCCTCACGGCCGGTGCCTATATCTACGATTTGAAGAAGGTCGGTAACGACTGGTACCTCACGAGCGAGCGGGATCCGAACGCCAAAACGGTTATGCTTCCGCACACATACTCCAATACCACGGACAATCCGTCCGTGACACCGACCGATGATCTGTCCAATAATTCGGCGTCTGGCGATGATGTGCTGCCGGATGTGCTGCCGGCGACCGACCCCACTGATCCGACCACGCACATCGTGAAGCCGGAGCTCGGGAGCTACGCCGCGAACCTCTATGGGTCGAACACGCTCTTCACGATGTCGCTTTACGACCGCCTTGGCGAGACGCGGTACTCAGACGCTCTGAAATCCCAGAAGAAGTCCGGGAACGTCTGGATCCGGATGCAGGGCGGAAAGAACCATACCAACATGTACGACGATCAGCTGACGAACCGCGGCACGTATGGAATCGTGCAGGTGGGCGGCGACCTCGTCACGTGGCCCGGTTCCGGTGACCACCGGTTCCATGTGGGTCTCATGGGCGGCTATGCGCATCAGAGCACGAAGACCCGGTCAAGCGACATCGGGCTCACGTCGAAGGGGAAGCTTTCCGGCTATTCGGCCGGCTTCTACGCGACCTACATGAATGACAAGCCGGAAGCGACAGGGCCTTACGCCGACCTCTGGGTGCTCTATCAGCACTTCACGGATAAGGTGAATCCGAGCAACGCGAGTGAGGAAAGTTACCACTCGAAAGGCTGGACCGGTTCTCTTGAAGCAGGCTACACGTTTGGTCTGAAGGACTGGGTGAGCGCGAGCGGTACGCAGAACGCGACCCGCCTCCAGCTCCAGGCTCAGGTGATCCGCATGGGGGTCCGCGCCGATGAACATATCGACGCCGAAAACTTCACGGTTCAGGGAACCGGTGCCGGGAACGTCCGCACCCGCATCGGCGCGACCGCGTACCACCTCTTCACGAACCCGAAGACTGGACGCGCGATCAAGCCTTATCTCACCCTCAACTGGTACCACGACACGAAGAACTTCGGGGTTGTGTATGACGGCGTGAAGGACCGGATCGAAGGAACGCGGAACTTCGGCGAAGTGAAGTTCGGGATCGAAGGGAAGGTCTCTAAGAACGTCAACCTCTGGGGTGCGGCCCTTTACCAGGCTGGTTCTCACAGCTACTGGAACGCCGGTGCCTTTATCGGGGCAAAGGTGCTCTTCTGACCTGAGAAGAGGGCAGGGTGTCTGGTGCCCCGGCTGCCCGGTCCTCTTCAGAAAAGGAGGCGCTTCGGTGATTTCGATCGACGCCTCCTTTATGACATCCATCAGTCTTCCGGCCAAAGAGCGGTCAGTTCCGCGATGTTTTCCGATTCTGAACCGGCCGCGCGGTTTCATTCAGCGCGGATGAATGGCTGAGAGATCAAAACCGTGAATCCGTTTCAGACAGCCATCTGAACGGAGACTGAGAAAAGGATTCCATTGATTTCAGAAACGGATTCCGAAAAACAGAGGAAAAAGACCATGAGACACGCAGAAACCATCATACTGACTGGGAAAGCCGTGACCGCGGCGGTCGCTGCCGCGCTTCTCGCGATGGCGTCAGGCGCGGGCGCGGAAACTCTCACGCGGATATCCACATCAATAAATGAGCCAGACACGGATATTGAGATTCACTACACCAGTGATACACCCGCCTCCGATGTGATCCACGCCCCGGTCGAACCGGGAGCGGAGGGCGGCATCACGGTGACCGCGAAATCTCTCACCATCACGGATGATGGCACCTCCGATTATCTGTATCAGACTTACAGCGGTATCGCCACAAACAGCGCTTACCCGGGGTCTGACATTACGCTTAATATCGCGGGTGATCTGTCTGTCACGGTCCCGAGAGTCGCGATCAAAACGAGTTACGGTTCTTCCGTGACCGCGACGATCGGGGGAGATCTGACGCTGACAACCTCGGATGGCAATGGTTCGACGATCCAAGCTACTGATACTGGAGAACACGGATCAGATGATGCCACAGCAGGATCCAATGTGACCCTGAAGCTGAATGGCGGGAAGGCGGTGATCCAGTCCCTCGCGGGAGCTCCTTCCGGGAACGCGATTGACCTTGAGTCTGCCCCCTCTGTGCTCAGGATAGAGGGGGCTTCCGAAACCGTCATCTCTTCCATGGCGTATGGAATTTACGTTAATGAAGGAAGAGTTGAAGTATCCGGTTCAGGCGAGAACGGAAGTGAAGGCAGTATCTCTGTGGTTTCGCACGGTATCGGGACCGCGGGAATTTATACGTACGGAGGGTCTGTAACGCTTCAGGCCGGCAGCGTCAAAGTCTGGGGGGATGGCGAAGAGAATGATGCTATGGAAACGAAGGGCGGTGGTTCCATATATGCCTTTGGCGGTTCTGTCCACATCACATCACTCGACCCCAACGGAACTGGCGTTCAGCTGCTGAGCTTCAATGGTAATCAATACCCTAACGGATAAATTCCGGTGATCATGACGATGGATGACGGCAGCGGGAATGCCGGTTCCGTCACGATCGAGGCCAGAAATAGCCCAATCGAGATACTGAATGACGCCGATCTGTCCTCCATTATGGCCATGGGAGGCAATGTCTCGGTCAACAGCGGTCAGATGGCGACAAGCGTCAAGGTAAACGGAGACATCACGGCGAGCCAGGCGAGCTACGTGGGGATTTATGAAACCGGCACCGGCTCATATCTCAAAGCGAATAACGTGAAGAGCGAAGGCGGGAGTTCTGTCGCGATCACGCTTCACGGCGACGCGGTGATGGGACCGATCGCCGCGGACCAGGACAAAACCAGCGTGGTGTCGCAGGATTTCCGGAGTTTTGTCGTGGTTCAGGCACAGGACACGGCGTCAGTGACCGCGGACTTTACGTCTTCCGGAGGCGCGTCCACGTCGCTTTCGCTTGCCGGGAACTCGACCCTGACCGGCGATCTTCATGCGACCGGCATCGCGCCGGATCACGAGTCGGATCAGAACGACAACTACCGAAGCCTTATTACGTTTACTTTCACCGAAAATTCAACATATACCGGTGACTCAACAGTCGAGGATGGCGGTCATATCTACGGCGTCTTCGAAGCGGCTTCCGCTATGAAGGGGAACATCACCGTTACCGGCCAGTCCTCAGGCGGCGTTCCCTCAACGTTCAGCATGAATGGCAGCGGCACCGCATCCTACACAGGAAATATGAATGTGTCAGGCGGCGCGTTAGGCGAGATCGCGGTCAGTGATTCGGCGACCGCGACAGGCGACTACACGGTGAAAGACGCGAATTCCATACTTTACCGGGTCGCTGAGGATGAAGGCGTAATCAATGGAACAACGACGGCGTCCGCGGGCGGCACCGCCGGGCTTTTCCTCATGGGTTCCGCGGTCCTGAATGGCGATGTGTCGGGGACCGGCTCTGGCACCAAGGTGATTGAGTCCTTTGAACCGGGCACTACGGTGAACGGGAATCTTACCTCTTCAAACGGCGCGGCGGTCACTACGTCGCTCGGCGGCACCTGGAACGGCACCTCAACGCTTTCCGGCGGCACAACGGATCTGGAATTCACGGACGCGTCCGCGGTCTGGAATATGGCGGCGGCGTCCGAAGTCACGACCCTCAAGCAGTCGTCCGGCACGATCAACTTCCCGGCGGCCGCGTCGACCGGCTTCACGAGTACTACGCTCACGATAGACGGCGATTATTCGGCTGACGGCGGTACCGTGAACATGAGCACTGTGCTTCAGGGTGACGCGTCGGCGCATGACGAAATCACCGTGAACGGAAACACCTCCGGCACCGCGAACCTCGTTTTTACCAAGGTGTCCGGCTGGGGAAGCCAGACGGTTGACGGCATCAAGGTGGTCCAGGTGGCGGGAACGTCTGACGCGGTCTTCACGAAACCGGAATCGAACCGCCTTACGGCCGGCGCTTATATCTATGAGCTGAAGAAGATCGGAAGCGACTGGTACCTCACGAGTCAGCGGGATCCGGACGCCGCGAAGATCATTCTTCCGAAAACGATTGACGATCCCGATCCGGTCCAGCCGGATGTCATTCCGGCAGTGGATCCGACGGACCCGGCCGTTCACTATGTGAAGCCTGAACTCGGAAGCTACGCCGCGAATATGCTCGCGTCGAACACGCTCTTCACGATGTCGCTTTATGACAGGCTGGGTGAAACGCGGTACTCGGACGCACTGAAGAGCCAGAAGAAGTCCGGAAACGTCTGGATCCGGATGCAGGGCGGGAAGAACCACACCACCATGTATGACGATCAGCTGACAAACCGCGGCACGTATGGTGTCGTGCAGGTGGGCGGCGACCTCGTCACGTGGCCGGGTTCCGGCGACCACCGGTTCCATGTCGGTCTCATGGGCGGCTACGCGCATCAGAGCACGAAGACCCGGTCAAGCGACATCGGGCTCACGTCGAAGGGGAAACTCTCCGGCTATTCGGCCGGCTTCTACGCGACCTACATGAATGACAAGCCTGAAGCGACGGGTCCGTACGCGGATCTCTGGATGATTTACCAGCACTTCACGGATAAGGTCCACGCGAGCAGCGCGGCGGAAGAAGAGTATCACTCGAAAGGCTGGACCGGTTCTCTTGAAGCGGGCTACACGTTTGGGCTTAAGGATTGGGTGAGCGCGAGCGGCACGCAGAACGCGACGCGGCTCCAGCTGCAGGCTCAGGTTATCCGCATGGGAGTCCGAGCCGATGAACATGTCGACGCCGAAAACTTCACCGTTCAGGGAACCGGTGCCGGGAACGTCCGTACGAGAATCGGCGCGACCGCGTACCACCTCTTCACGAACCCGAAGACCGGCCGCGCGATCAAGCCGTACCTCACCCTCAACTGGTACCACGACACGAAGAACTTCGGGGTTGTGTATGACGGCGTGAAGGACCGGATCGAAGGAACGCGGAACTTCGGCGAAGTGAAGTTCGGGATCGAAGGGAAGGTCTCTAAGAACGTCAACCTCTGGGGCGCGGCGCTCTATCAGGCCGGCTCCCACAGCTACTGGAACGCCGGGGCGTTTGTCGGCGCGAAGATCCTCTTCTGAGAGTGGAAAAGCGGGTTCCGGGCTGAGCCCCGGAGCCCGGCATCTCAAGCTTCATGGCGCAAAAAAGGGGAACCGGTTGATTAGTCCGGTTCCCCGTCCTTTCCCGGTTAACGGGAAGGTCCCACCACAGAGATCTTTCTTACTTCAAGCCGCGCTTCAGAGCAGCTTCTCAATTTCAGGCGCGATCGCGGAAGGCACCGTCGTCGGCTCAAACCGATCCACGACGTTCCCCTCGCGGTCGATCAGGAACTTCGTGAAGTTCCATTTGATACCGTCCCCTTCGAGATACTCGGGGAACTTTTCTTTAAGAACCCCTTCGAGGATCTTCGCGATCGGATGGCTTTCATCAAACCCCTTGAAGCCCTTCTGTGACGTCAGCCACTTAAAGAGCGGCTGGGCGTTTTCACCCCGGACGTCACCCTTTCCGAATACCTGGAACGTCACCCCGTAATTCAGCTGGCAGAACTCATGGATTTCGGCGTCCGTCCCCGGATCCTGCTCCGCGAACTGGTTGCAGGGGAAACCGAGCACTTCAAGACCCCGGTCCTTGTACTTCAGGTAGAGGTCTTCGAGCTCCTTGAATTGCGGCGTGAAACCGCATTTGCTCGCGGTGTTCACGATGAGAAGGACTTTCCCTTCGTAGTCGCGGAGCGACTTTTCACCCTTCGGGGTTTTGCCGCTGAAGTCATAGACGTTCATGCTCAATTCCTTTTCACATAGACGGAGCGGCAGGGGAGGCGGGAAGAGAGGGGTTTCCCGGGCAGCTCCTCCGCCGCTCCGCGAGGAGTATCTGTCCACTGTTAATATCGATTATAGGCGTCGGTTTAAATAATGCGAGGCTTTTTTATTGTTGCAATTTCAATTGTTTAAGCATTATTTAAGAATCGGTTTTATTCGTTTTATGAGTGACTTTTGATACACGGAAAAACGCACCGGGACGCCCGGAAAATGGGGAAAGAAGGGGTTCTGACCGGTCCCCGAAACGAGGAACCCGGAAGGACTCGCGTCCTTCCGGGTTCCAGGGCCGCACTCCTGCGGCAGGGCTCCTCTCAGCCGAAACCGGTTGACTAGCCGAAGCGGCCGCTCACGTAGTCATCCGTTTCCTTCTGGCGCGGATGATTGAAGACCTGGTTCGTCTCGCCGTACTCGACGAGGCGTCCGAGGTACATGTAAGCGGTGTAGTCCGAGCAGCGCATAGCCTGCTGCATGTTATGAGTAACGATCGCGACCGTGTAGTCACGCTTCAGTTCCGTCACGAGTTCCTCAATCTTCATCGTGGAGATCGGGTCGAGGGCGGAGCAGGGCTCATCCATTAGCAGCACTTCAGGCTTCACGGCAATGGCGCGCGCGATGCAGAGACGCTGCTGCTGACCGCCGGAGAGACCGTAGCCGCTCTGATCAAGCTTATCCTTCACTTCGTCCCAGAGGGCCGCCTTCGTGAGCGCCCACTCAATACGCTCATCCATGTCTTTCTTCGAGAGCTTTTCGAAGAGGTTCACGCCGAACGCGATGTTGTCATAGATGCTCATCGGGAACGGGGTCGGCTTCTGGAACACCATGCCGACGCGGGCGCGGATAAGCGCCGGGGGCGTCTTCGTGGTGAGGAGGTTTTCACCATCCAGCATCACTTCGCCTTCCGCCCGCTGACCCGGGTACATGCGGTACATGAGGTTGAAGATACGAAGGAGCGTCGACTTGCCGCAGCCGGACGGTCCGATGAAGGCCGTCACTTTGTTCGCCATGATCGGCATCGATACGTCGTGGATCGCGTGGAAACCGCCGTACCAGAAGTTGACGTTATTCACGGCAATCTTCACTTCTTCCTCGTCCACTTCGCCCGGCATCGCGGGGGGAACCATAGTCTGAGTATTCGTCATGTTGTCAATATCCAAATGGGTTTACTTGCGGTTCGTCTGGTTTCTGAAGAGAAGGCGGACCGAAATGTTGATTGCGAGAACAAGGAACGTGATGAGCGCGGCACCGGCCCAGGCGAGCTGCTTCCAGTCATCGAACGGCGAGGCCGCGTACTGGTAGATCACCACCGGGAGGTTTGCCATCGGGGCATTCATGTTCCAGCTCATGAACTGGTTCGAAAGCGCGGTGAAGAGGAGCGGAGCCGTTTCACCGGAAATACGGGCAACAGCGAGGAGGACGCCTGTCACGATGCCGGCTTTCGCGGCGCGGCAGATGACAGAGAGAATCATCTTCGACTTCGGGCACCCAAGAGCGATCGCGGCTTCGCGGAGGTTATTCGGAACGAGCTGCAGGAGGTTATCCGTCGTACGGGTCACCACCGGGATCACGATGAGGGAGAGCGCGATCGCGCCGGCCCAGCCGGAATAGTGACCGGACGGGGCCACCACCACGGCGTACACCACGAGGCCGAGGACGATGGACGGGGCAGACAGCAGCACGTCATTCAGGAAGCGGGTCGCCGGAGCGAGCCAGCCGCCTTTTCCGTATTCCGAGAGGTAGATGCCGGCGAGAATACCGATCGGCGTGCCGATCACCGTACCGAAGGTCGCCATGAGGACAGAACCCACGATCGCGTTCTTCAGGCCGCCCGCGGCTCCCGGGGGAGGCGTTTCTTCCGTGAAGAGCGTGAGCGACATCGCGCCGACACCGTTCTGGACGAGGGTCACGAGGATCCACACGAGCCAGAAGAGACCGAACACCATGGCACCGAACGCGAGAATCTTCATCAGGCGGTCAGTGGCGGAGCGAAGCGGGAAAGTCGCTTCGCGCGCGAGGATCCGCTTACGGGCCTCCTCGTCACGGTTTACCGAGGCCTCGTAATTCGCGGCGCTCGTATAGTCAGTTGCGTGAGATTGCGTCATGATGCGCGGCCCTCCTTGCGGGAAAGGCGGAAGAGAAGCAGACGGGAGGCTGCGAGAACCGCCGTCGTAATAAGGAAGAGGATCAGACCGAGTTCAATCAGAGCGGACTTCTGCAGCCCAGCGGCTTCGTTGAAGCCGTTCGCGAGCGCGGAGGCGATCGAGTTCGAGGGGTCGAAGATCGAGGTGGGGAGTGCGAAGGAGTTACCGATCACGAAGGTCACGGCCATCGTTTCACCGAGCGCGCGGCCAAGGCCCAGCATGATGCCGCCCATGACACCGGCGCGGGTGTAGGGGAGCACCACATGCCAGATCGTTTCCCAGGTGGTGCAGCCGATACCGTAGGAGGATTCCTTGAGGAGCGGGGGCACCATGTCAAACACTTCCTTCATGATGGAGGCGATATACGGAATCACCATGATGGAGAGGACGAGACCGGCCGTGAAAAGACCGATACCGAACGGCGCGCCGGAGAAGAACTTCCCGATCACGGGGAGCGACCCAAGGCCTTCGATCAGCCACGGTTCCACGTACGTCTGGAAGAGCGGCGCGAAGACGAAGAGACCCCACATACCGTAGATGATGGAAGGAACCGCGGCGAGAAGCTCGATCGCGATGCTGCAGGGCTTGCGGATCCAGACCGGAGCGAGTTCAGTGAGGTAAACCGCGATGCCGAAAGACACCGGAACCGCGATGAGAAGAGCGATGGCTGAGGTGATGAGAGTGCCGAGAATCGGCGAAAGGGCTCCGTAAATATCCTGCACCGGGTCCCATTCGGACGAGGTGAGGAAGGAGAACCCATACTGATTGATAGTGTCGCGGCTCTCGAACCCGAGGGACACGAGAATCGCCGCGAGGAGCAGAAACACAAAAATGGCCGCGAACCGGGAGAGGTTCTCGAAGCCAGTGTCTGCGAGCGTGGATTTGGTAATCATAGAGATGAGAGAAGAGCCAGATACGGAAAACCGCCCCTGAGGGTCCGACAGATGCGGGTCGGTCTCAGGGGCGGATAGGGAATTACTTCACCAGCGGCTTTCCGTCAGCAGCCTTGAGGTCCGACTTCCAGATCGCGCGGATGCGGGTCGTGACAGCGGCGGGCAGCGGCACGTAGTCGAGCTTTTCAGCAGCCTTGCCGCCGTGCTTCCAGGACCAGTCGAAGAAGTTCAGGACGGCGCGGCCCTGATCAGGCTTCGTCTGGGTCTGCTGCAGGAGGACGAAGGTGGCGGAGGTGATCGGCCAGGACTTGGCACCGTCGGTGTTGGCGAGGGACACACCCATGCCCTTCACGCTGTTCCACTTGGCGTTGGAGGCGGCAGCGGCGAAGGCGTCACCGGACGGCTGCAGGAACTTGCCAGCCTTATTCTGGAGCTGGGTCCAGGCGAGGTGGTTCTGCTTCGCGTAGGCGTATTCGACGTAACCGATCGAGTTATTCAGCTGACCGACGTAAGCGGCAACACCTTCGTTGCCCTTGCCGCCCTGGCCCACCGGCCACTTCACAGCCTTGCCGGCACCGACCTTAGACTTCCAGTCAGCGGAGACCTGGGAGAGGTAGTCGGTCCAGAGGAACGTGGTGCCGGAACCGTCAGCGCGGTGGAGCACAACGATCGGGGCGGCCGGAAGCTTGAGGCCCGGGTTCAGCTTCGTGATCTGGGCGTCATTCCACATCTTGATCTTGCCGAGGAAGATGTCGGCGAGAACGGGACCGGTCAGACGGAGCTGGCCAGCCTTGACGCCGGCGATGTGAACAACCGGAACCGCGCCGCCGATGACGGCCGGGAACTGCACGAGCTTATGCTTCTCAAGTTCAGCGGGGGACATCGGATCGTCAGAGGCACCGAAGTCAACCGTACCCGCGATAATCTGGCGCTGACCGCCGCCGGAGCCGATGGACTGATAGTTCACCTGGTTACCGGTAGCAGCCTTGTAGTCAGAAGCCCACTTGGCATAAACGGGGTAGGGGAACGAAGCGCCGGCACCGGTAATCGTGGAAGCGTGCGCGACGGCGAGCGTCGAGGCAGCGATAAGGGCGGCGAGAGTGACAGCTTTGAACGGCTTGAGAGTGATCATTTTCGAGTATGCAATCAATTGAAAAATTGGAAGGCCGGGATGGGACAACTCTTCACTTCCATCCCGGTACCCTGCATACTACGAGGCGATTATTTCAAGCCTGTTGCGGATTCGTGACGTGTACATGAAATTTTCATGACGGAATGATGACAAACACGATTTTTCACTGAATTCGGCTGAAATAAGGCTGTTTTGATATTTTGCAGTAGACCGGATTGCCGTTAATCCGTAGTGTGAAACTGAAAAGCGGAAGGGCAAATGGGGCCGGTCAGAGCCGGAAACTCTGCAGAAAAAAAACCGGACGGGGAGAAACCGTCCGGTGTAATAAAAGAGAGAATCTTTAAAGGTGCGAGCCTTTGAGGATTACTCGTCGCAGAACTACCGAAACGGAATTGCCGAGGAGCGGGAGAACCCCTGAGCCGGACGGACCCGAAGCCAGATTTGCAGGCGACCCCAAGGAGAAGCGGGAGAGGCTGCCGGAGGCTTTCCGTCGTTATTCCGTTTAGGAATAGCGATATTATGCGCTGAAAAAACGAAAAAAGACAGGGATCGGAGTGAAAGCGGTAAAACTTTTGACTTTATTCAAGAAAATCCCTTTTATTCTCTCGGTTTCACCCGTCGGGGGATTCCTTTTTCTGTGTTTCAGGTGACAGTTTTCGTGTCGATATGACTTTTCGGAATAGCGATACGCCCGGCGTCTCACCCTCCGGCCAAAAAAAGGTCCGCGGGATCCGAAGATCCGGCGGACTTTGAAAGGGGCCAATCACTGCAGGGTACCAAGCAGTACAAGCCAGCAGTTTCACAAGGCGTAAAAGAACTACAGGATACAAAATGTGCCGGCGGAGAAAAGAAGCCATGAACAACCGCATCAAAGGTTAAGGAGCAAAACACCGCACGGCTCCTTTCCTTCCGCCAGCATCCGGGCGGGCCCCTGTGCAGACACCACTCTGCGGAACGCCCTTGGTACTACGTCTGTAATAGTAGTTTTATTCATACTCACTGTCAATAGCAAACCAAAATCAGCGTTCCGTTTTTTTGATCCGAGGCCGCGAGGAAACCCATTTTCTGCCGGGTTTTCCTGATATTTTCCCCGGTGCGTCATGAATCTGATCCGCAAAAAATAACCCTGATTTCCAGATATTAAGATTCTGTCATTCTTATATTTAATAACGAAGATCTGAACGAACCCCGCTCACCGAGTCAGAGTGAGAGTCTCAGCGCGAGCACCGTGAGCGAAACGAAAAGCACGGGGAGCGTCATCACGACTCCCATTCTGAAATAGAAACCCCAGGAGATCCGGATCCCTTTTTCAGAAAGAACGTGAAGCCAGAGGAGTGTCGCGAGGCTTCCGATCGGCGTGATTTTCGGTCCGAGGTCGCACCCGATCACGTTCGCGTAAATCATGGCCTCCCGGATGAGGCTGGACGCAGTGCTTCCATCAATGGAAAGCGCTCCGACGAGGACAGTCGGCATGTTGTTCATGAGGGATGAGAGAAAGGCGGACAGGAACCCCGTCCCAAGTGCCGCGAGCCATACACCGGACTCTGAAAGCGCGGTAAGGGCGGAGGAGAGCAGGCTGGTCAGCCCCGCGTTCCGGAGTCCATAGATCACGAGATACATGCCAAGCGAAAAGATGACGATCTGCCAGGGGGCGTTGTTCAGCACCCGGGCTGTGTCAATCACGCGGCCCCGGAGAGCCGCAGCGAAAAGGATGAGCGCGCCTGAAGCCGGCACCGCGCTTACCGGCACGCCGAGCGGCTCAAGAATAAAAAATCCCGCGAGGAGCAGGAAAAGCACCGCCCACCCCGTGAAAAAGGTGCCGCGGTCCCGGATGACGGACGCGGGGGCGGCAAGTTTCGCGGGGTCGTATGACACTGGGATGTCCTTCCGATAAAAGAAATGAAGCACGGCAAGCGAGGCCGCGATCGACGCGAGGTCGACCGGCACCATGACCGAGGCGTATTCCGAAAATCCGAGGCTGAAGAAATCCGCGGACACAATGTTCACGAGGTTCGAGACGATGAGGGGGAGGCTCGCCGTATCCGCGATGAAGCCCGCCGCCATCACAAAGGCGATCGTGGATTTTTTTCCAAATCCGAGCGACGCGAGCATCGCGATCACGATCGGGGTCAGGATGAGTGCCGCCCCGTCGTTCGCGAAAAGCGCGGCCACCGCGGCTCCGAGGAGAACGATGAGCGTGAAGAGCCGCACGCCCCGGCCGCCGCCCCAGCGCGCGACGTGGAGCGCCGCCCACTCAAAGAACCCGGAAGCGTCGAGAAGGAGACTGATGAGAATCACCGCGACAAAGGCCCCGGTCGCGTTCCAGACGATATGCCATACCGTCTGGATGTCACTGAGATGCACAACACCGATGAGAAGCGCGAGAACTGCGCCGAGCGACGCGCTCCAGCCGATTCCAAGACCCCGCGGCTGCCAGATAACGAGAGTGAGTGTGAGGATAAAGATCGCGAGAGCAGGAAGCATGGTGGGCCCCGGCTTCAGGCGGCATCAGACCGCCTGAAGGACTTGAGTGAAGGAAAGCGCTGAGAACCGGATGAAGACGCTGTCCTTATCCGGAGAGTGAGAGGGATCAGATCGTGAGCGAGAGGAGTTTCTCCACTCCGACCGGTTCCTCAGCCTGAAGCGGGACAATCGCGGTCCGGGGGGACTCAGACTCGATCTTCCGGATTAAGGGAAGCTCAGACGTAGCCCGTTCCCTGAGAAGCGGGGACTCAGGGTCCGCGGCCGCCAGGCTGTCATTCACGATATAGCCCCAGGGGGCGATCCCCGCCCGCCTGAGATCCGCTTCAAGGCCCTTCGCTTCAAGCACCGGCGTGGTTTCAGGGAGTGTCACGATGATGACGCGGGTCATATCGGGGTTCTGAAGCAGCGTGAGCGGCGTAGTGCCGCTTCCCGTCTCTCCCATCTTCCGGACGACTTCCCGGTGATAAGCGCCCGCGGCGTCGAGGAGGAGCAGCGTGTGACCGGTCGGCGCGGTATCCATCACGACGAACCGTTTATCCGCTTCCCGGATGACGCGCGAGAACGCCTGGAACACCGCGATCTCTTCCGTGCAGGGAGAGCGAAGATCTTCTTCGAGAAGCTTCTTCCCGGCTTCATCGAGCCCCGCCCCCTGAGTCTTCAGGACGAGGGCGCGGTAATTCTCCGTTTCCTTCTCAGGATCAATCCGGGAGACCGTGAGACCGGGGACCGATCCCGCGAGCGCCGCGTCCACATGCGCCGCGGGGTCTGAGGTCGAGAGATGCACGTCGAAGCCCAGCTTCGCGAGCCGCGCCGCGATCGCGGCCGCCATCGTGGTTTTGCCGACACCGCCTTTTCCCATCAGCATGATGAGCCCGTGGTCTGTGCCTGAGAGTTCATCGATCAGATCGGAGAGCGGCTTCGGTTCCGGAGGCATAAAAGCGGTCGCTTCCGGCTTCGTCCCGGTCTCTTTTATAAAGAGCGTTCGAAGCGCGTCCACCCCCACCATATTCCGGGGCTTGAGGGAGAGGGTGTCCCGCGGGAGGCTTTTCAGTGGCTCCGGGATTTCCGTGATCGCTTTCCGCTCCCGAAGGCAGATGCTTTGCGCGAGCGCGCCTGAGGCGGACTCGGTTGCCGGCATCACGCCGTTCAGCACCAGATACTGATTTTTGATCCCGGCGAGTTCGTCAGACGTCCGCGCTGCCTCCCGGATGGAGGCCCGGTGAGCCCGCGCGACAAGGACAAGCTGCGTTTCCGCGGGGTCCGAGAGTGACCGGACGGCGGCCGCGTACTGGCTCCGCTGTTTATCGAGCCCCGAGACCGGCCCGAGGCAGGAGGTTCCATTCGGGTTCGCGTCGAGATACTGGCTCCAGGCTCCGGGGAGCTCAAGAAGCCGGATCGTGTGCCCGGTCGGCGCGGTGTCAAAGAGAATGTGGTCGTACTGAGAGGTCACCCCGGGATCCGTGAGGAGCCCCGTAAATTCATCAAACGCCGCGATTTCAGTCGTACAGGCACCGGAAAGCTGCTCCGTGATCGAAGCGACCGTTTCTTCCGGCAGCAGCCCCTGGATCGGCTGAATCAGTTTCTCCCGGTACGCGGCGGCGGCCGCCTGCGGATCAATCTCAATCGCGGAGAGCCCCGGGACAGATTGGATCGCGGTCACCTGATTCCCGATCGGCTGATCGAATACCTGGGAGACGTTGGACGCGGGATCCGTGCTGACGAGGAGCACCCGTTTTCCGAGTCCCGCGAGGGCAACAGCGGCCGCGGCCGCGACGGAGGTCTTTCCGACGCCGCCCTTCCCGGTGAAGAAGAGAGTGTGCGGCGCGTTTTCGAGGAACTTCAGCCCCGAGACCGTGTCTTTCAGGGTTGACTGAGACGACGCCTTCGGGGACTCTCCGCAGCCGCATTCCGGCCCGCAGACCGCTTCCGCGGAAATCCCGGTGCTTTTCTCAAGCTCCCTCGCCCGCTCACAGGCTGTCATCGGAATGCCGAACCACTCGGACAGCTCACTCCGGCTGGGGTACCGGCCCGAGAGCCGCTCTTCGTTATCAACGAGGATGAGGGGGAGGGCATCGGACCCCTTAGCCCTCAGGAAGGCGGACGCCTTGTGGTTCAGGACAAACGCCATCGGCTGATTCGCGAGATTCCAGCGCTCAGCGGGAACGCCGTGCGCTTTCAGCCAGTCAAAATCCGACGCGAAATCAATCAGCGCCTGATCCGGATCCGGACCGCAGACCCCGGTGCTGCAGCACATCGCCGGGTCAAAAACCGAAAGTTTCTTCATGGCGTTCTCCGTATATATTCGATAAAACAGATATGAATGAATAAAAATTTTTACCCGCAGCAGGACTTGCCGTTCGCGGTGCCGTTTACCGAGGTGAGTTTGGAGGCCAGCTTCCGGGCCGCGGTCCGATCCGCTTCCCAGGCTTCCTCAATCACCCGCGCGGCCCACGCGGGCATCTGCGGGGAAAGCCGGTAGTGCACCCATTTCCCTTCCTTCCGATCCAAAAGCACCCCCGCGTCCCGCAGCATTCCTAAGTGACGCGAGATCTTCGGCTGCGGGGCATTAAGCGCCGCGCCGATATCGCAGACACAGAGTTCTCCCATCTCGCGGAGAAGTAGCACGATGCTGAGACGTGTATCGTCAGAAAGCGTCTTGAAAAGCTGAAGCGGCGTGAGAAGAAGGATCATGGTGTGCCGGAAAACGGTAAAAGTCGGAATACAGACTTCTGACACGCGGCGCGTCAGAAGTCATATGCATTTTAGTGAATATGTTTAAAACCGCAAGGCTTTTCTGATGACCGGATGTTCCGCCGTCCTGAATTTCAGTCCTCAGGCGTTTGCGGCTCTTCCTCTTCCGTGAGCTTCAGCAGCTGTTCGGCTCCGATCGGTTTCTCGCTTTCAAGCGGCACCACCGCGTAGCGCCTCGTATTCGCGGCGACCCGGGTGAAGAGCGGCTCCTCAGCCGCGGCCCAGGTTTTAAGGATCGGGGACATCGGACCCGCGGCCGCGAGGCTCCCATTCACGATATAGGCCCAGGGGGCGATTCCCGCCCGCCTCAGGTCGTCCTTCAGGAACTTTGTTTCCCGGAGAGCGGAGGGTTCCGCCCGCGTGACGAAGATCGCGCGGGTGAGAGCTGGTTCCTGCAGGAATTCAAGCGGTGTGCGGAATGTCCGCTCGATCCCAAGACGGTTCGCGGCGGCCCGGTGATAGGTGTCCGCGGCGTCAATGAGAAGGAGGGTATGGCCTTCAGGCGCGGTATCCATCACGAGGAACCGTGTTTCCGCTTCCCGGAAGTACCGCGACACGGCGTAAAAAACCGCGGTTTCTTCGGCCCACGGCCCCCGGAGATCCTCTTCGAGAAGCGCTTTTTCGTCTTCCTTCATCGAGCGCCCGGCCGTTCTGAGCGTCAGAGCCCGGTACCGCCCGGTCTCTTTTCTGGGGTCCACGGCTGTGACCTCGAGTCCCGGAACCGTGTCCCGGATACCGGACGCCTTAAGCGCCGCGGGGTCGGTGGTCACGAGGTGGACGTCACCCCCGAGAGCGGCGAGCCGCAGCGCGATCGCGGCGGCAAGCGTTGTCTTCCCGACCGAGCGTTTGCCGACCAGCAGGATAAGGCCGGGACCCGCGTCATGGAGTTCACGCACGAGTGTCGCGAGCGTCTTCGTGCTCGGGTACCAGGCGGTGGGTTTCGGTTCCGGGGGCCGCGTGCCCCAGCGGAAGATCCCCTGAAGCGCGTCAGCGCCCGCGGCCCTCCGGGACTGCAGTGGAAGCACAGTGCGGGGAAGAGCGGAAAGCGCCTTGGGAAGCGACCGAAGGACCTGCCGCTGACGCCTGAACACCGCGGCGTCAAGCGTTCCTTCTTCCCCTGAGGCCTTCTCCATCTCGGCGTTGAGGACGAGGGAGAGGTTCCGAAGTCCGGCGTCCGCGTACTCTTCCGCGAGCCTCGCGGTCTCCCGGATCGGGCCGCGTGAGAGCGTCGCCGTGAGAATAAGGCGGGTTGATTGTGGGTCCTTCAGCGTCCGAAGCGTTTCGTCATAAAGCGCGCGGGACTGTCCGAGACCGGCGGTGAGGGCGATCGACGCCTGACCGTCCGGACGCCGCTCAAAAAACTGATTCCACGCGGCCGGGATCCCGAGGTACCGGATCGTGTGAGCGGAAGGAGCGGTGTCGAGAATCACGTGATCAAACGGCCCCTCGATTCTGGGGTCGGTTCTGAGCGCAGTAAAGCGGTCAAAGCACGCAATTTCCTCGGTGTCCGTCCCGAAAAGCTGCTCCGTGATCGCGGCGAAAGTCGTTTCCGACAGGAACCCCTTCATCGGCCGCAGCACCTTTTTCCGATAGAGGTCCGCGGTTTTCCTGGGATTCAGTTCGAGGGCGGAGAGACCCGGAACGGATTGAATCGGGGTGACGGAGCTCCCGATCGGCTCATTGAAGAGCTCCGCGAGATTCATGTCCGGATCCATGCTGACGAGAAGCACGCGTTTCCCAAGCCGCGCGAGAAGCACTGCGGTGCCGCTCGCGATCGATGTTTTCCCAGCGCCAACAGGCCCCGTGAAGACGAGATGCTTCGGGGCGTCTTTCAGGTACGCGAGGGCTGCGGCCGCGTCCCGCAGACGCTCCGCTTCTGTTTTCGGGGCGCGCGGCATCCGTGCCGCGGTCACCCGTTTCTTCTTTGCAGGCGTTTTTTCTCCCGTCCGGCGAGTTCGGCGTGAAGGGGCTCCCGCTCCCTTTCCCGTTTTCATGGCTCTCTCCGTTACTCTCCTGTCAAAACGATGTCCGTGCTTTTGTTTTTTTCAACCCGAAGGTCGTAAGACTATCGTCTGAAGGAATAGGTAGCAATGCTTTAAAACCAAATATCATAACGCCTGAAGCCGGTTTTTCAAAGCTTAAAAGAAACGCGCCCTGGATTCCAGGGCGCAGGAGAGAGGGGAGGGAGCGGAAAGCGCCGCGTCTATCAGGGGCTGGGTTCCGTGAGCTGACGGAGTTTCTCGAACCCCACGGGTTCCTCGCGGACAAGCGGCACAATCGCGAGCCGCGGCGACCGCTCACTGATTTCCTTAATCAGCGGGATTTCCGCGGCGGCCCGCTGCCTGAGGATCGGAGTGACAGGCGAGGAGGCCGAGAGACTGCAGTTCACGATATAAGCCCAGGGTTCAATCCCCACGTTCCGGAGACTCTCTTCAAGGGACCGTGCTTCCGCTACCGGGGTGGTTTCGGCGACTGTCACGTGAATCATCTTGGTGAGCGTCGGATCCTGAAGGAAGAGAATCGGGGAGCGGAAGGCTTCCGCGTCCGTCCTCCCGGCCTTCTTCTCCTGCTCCTTGCGGTAGCTTTCCGAGAGGTCAAGGAAGACCCGTGAGTGACCGTTCGGCGGATTATCCATCACGACAAACTGATCCGCCGCTTCACTGAACACCCGGGAGATCGCGGAGAGAACCGCGATTTCCTCGGTGCAGGGCGATCGGAGGTCTTCTTCAAGGAGCGCTCGTCCCGCGGCGTCGAGCCTCGCTCCCTGCGTTTCCATCACGTACGAGCGATATTCTTCCGTTTCCTTCGCGGGGTCGATCTTCGACACCGTGAGATTCGGGAGCGTGCTGCTCAGCGTCTCCTCGATATGCGCCGCGGGGTCGCAGGTGGAAAGGTGGACTTTGTGGCCGAGCGCCGCGAGCCGCACGGCGACCGCGGCCGCCATCGTGGTTTTGCCGACACCGCCTTTCCCGAGCATCATGATGAGACCGTGGCCGGAGGCCGCGATTTCGTTCACGAGATCGGCGAGCGGCCTCGGGGGCGGCGGATCAAATTCGACATCCTCAGCCGGCTCCCCGTCATCCCGAAGGAGTGACCGGATATTCTCAGGCCCCACGAGGTTCTCGGGCTTCAGCGGCAGGATATCGCGCGGCAGCGCGGGGAGCGGCGCGGGAAGATTTTTAAGGACCGTGGATTCCCACTCGTAAATCGATGTGGCGAGCGGCCCGGTTCCCGCCTCACTCTCCGGGAGCACCCCATTCAGCACGAGATTCTGATTCACGATCCCGGTGTCCCGGAGCTCATCCACGGTTCTCGCGGCCTCCCGGACAGAAGCCGCGTGAGGCCGGCAGACCGTCACAAAGCGGGTTTTTGTCGGGTTGATAAGAGACTGCATCGCGGCCTGATACTGATGGCACTGCCGCTCAAGTTCCGAATCCGGTCCGAGATCCGGACGGTTTTGCACGCGCGACTCCAGATAGTCGCACCAGGCTCCGAGGTGCTTCAGCACGAGGAGCGTGTGTCCCGTCGGCGCGGTGTCAAAAAGCACGTGGTCGTACTGCGACGCGACCGCGGGGCTCGTGATGAGTCCCGTGAATTCATTAAACACGGCGACCTCGGTCGCGTAGGGGCCGGAGAGTTCCTCAATAATCGACGCGATCGCGGATTCGGGGAGCAGATCCCGCACGGGTTTCACGATCTGCTCGCGGTGCGCGAAGGCGGCGAGCCGAGGATCAATCTCTATCGCGGAGAGACCGGGAACCGATTTGATGGGGCAGAGGGTGTTCCCGATCGGCTGCTCAAAGATCTGGGAGAGGGAGGAGGCGGGGTCAGCGCTGACGAGCAGCACCCGCTTCCCCTCGCGCGTCAGCGCGATCGCCGCGGCCGCGGCGACTGAGGTTTTGCCGGACCCGCCTTTCCCGGTAAAGAAAAGCGTTTTCGGGGCGCGGTCGAGGAACCGGAGCCCGGTGCCGGATTCCGTTCCCGGTGTCTCGTGGATCACGGAGGGGCGGAGCGCCGCGGCGTGGTACACCCAGACGGATTGTGGTTTCCTGGGGGACGCTGCCGCGGCACAGTCTTCAGGCGTCGGCTTCAGCGAGACCCCGAACCATCCGGCAAGTTCCGCCCGTGTCGGATAGCGGCCGTAAAGCACCGGTGCACCGTTTACGAGAATGTAGGGAAGATCCTCCGCGCCGTGCCGCTTCAGAAACATCGACACCCGGTGGTTCAGCGCGAATTCCATTGGATCCGATACCAGATTCCAGCGCTCAACCGCGACCCCCTTCCGCTTCAGCCATTCGGCGTCAGACGCGAACCGGATCAGTTCCGGGACCGGAGTGGAATCGCCCGCCCCCGTGTTGTCAGCGGCTGCCGGATCGAATACCGTAAGACTCTTCATGAAGTTCTCCGGAAATCCTTAAATAGTGGAGAAATAAAAGCGAAACCGTTCCGGATTCAGCGCCCGGCGGGAACTCCAAGGTTCCCATCCCGGCACTGGCTTCTCGCGTGAGTCCCGGAAGACGTATCCCGGGAGTGAAAAAGCAGATCTGAATCAGGTTTTCTGTGTCACAGGCGGTGCTTATGCGGCCTTGCCCTGAAGCGTCCCGCGGGTCCCTCTCCGTGACATCAGGAGAAAAGCCGGTGAGTTACGTGAAAAAACACCCTGCGGCCGGATAAAGAGCGATGGTTGCGATGAAGCACGCTTTTCACGTCAAAACCCCGGAAGATCGCTGAAGATGACATCCGGATCAGATCAATTCGTTCTTTCTATTCTATCGAAATGAAATAAAAAGGATCAGGATTTTTTTGACACGAAATTCCCCAATATAGGTAGAAAATACCCGATAACTAAAATGGTTTACCCAGGGATAGGGACACGAAAAAGAGGAATCCCGGAAAACCCGGGATTCCTCTTCAAAAGTGCGATTTAAATCTCACCCCCGGAAGGGGCGGGACTTATCTTCAGAGCTTCGCGAGCTCCTCCGCGACCACATAGCCCTCGGTGTAATTGTGTCCGAGGTTGAGGCCGAAGATATCAAGCGGATAGTCCACCGATCCGTAGAAGTTGCCGGCGAGGTTCCCGATCGCGTAGAGACCCGGGATCGGCTTATCGTCCTTATCGAGGCATTCCAGGCGCTCGTTGATCTCGACCCCGGAGCAGCCGACCGTGAACCGGACGTGGCGATGGATGCCGTAGAACGGACCCGCTTCCACCGGGCAGAGGTGATCGGCCGGAACGCCGAACTCCGTATCCTTCCCGGCGTGTGCCATCTCGTTATAGTGCTTCACGGTTTCGAGGAACGCCGGAACGTCCTGAATGCGGAGTTTCTTCGCGAGTTCTTCCAGCGTATCCGCTTTCCAGGTATCGATCAGGCCTTCCATCACGCCCTTATGCTCAATCTTCTCCTCCGGCATCCAGTTCTTCAGCGACTCGGTGTCTTCCACCGGGAGTCCGAGCTTCTTAGCCTGCTCGATATAGTTCGAGTCAAAGATCTGGCAGTAGTGGCCGGCGTCTTCCTTCGAGAGAAGGAAGCAGTTCATGTATTCCATCGGCACCATTTCGCTCGAGAACCGGCGGCCGGTCGAGGCCTTCACGCGGAGGTACGGGTGACTCATCATCGTCGCGGGACCCGCGTCCATATCGTGGACCATCTTCGTGTGGCCGACGTTTTCCATGCGGCCGCCCGCCCAGACGATCATCTTCTGGCCGTCACCGTCGCGGCCCCGGCGCTTCAGCTCAAGGTTCGTGACATCCGGCAGGTAGTAATCCATCATCCGCTTATCGTTCGCGTAGTCACCGGTGGCCATCACGACACCCTTCTTCGCGTTGAAGCGGATGAATTTCCCGGCGCGGTCCTTGCCGATCACGCCCGTCATGCGGCCCGTCTCATCCTGGATCAGCTGCACGGCAGGGGTCTTGTAGTACACCTTCACAGGCAGATTCTTCTCCGCCCAGTCGGCGAGCTCCTGCACGGCGACACCCGTGTTATAGGGCTTCGGGCCGAACACGCAGGTCGTGAAATTGAGCTTATCCCAGCCTTCCTTCGCGAGGAACGCCTTATGCGGCGCGGTTCCCATATCGACCACCTGGCAGCCCGCTTTCTTCGCGCGGTCGACCATCCAGGAGACGGCGACCCCGGAGTTCTTCGCCCAGGTTTCGAGGACGCCCCGCTTCGCGCGGTAATCAGACCCCGCGACGAGGAGCGACACGCAGGCTTCAACCTGCTCCGGATCACTTTTATCGAGGAGAATGCCGGCCCCGAAGTTGCCGCAGGCGGACGTGTAGGATTCCTTCTGCAGCACCGCGACCTTCATTCCGAGCTCACCCGCGCGGATCGCGCAGGGGACACCCGGCGATCCGGCACCCACAACCGCCACATCGCATTCCACGGTTTCGTCGCACTGGGTGATCGGCTCAGGACGCTTGAAAAATTCCAATTCTTCACTCATCTTTATCTTGACTCCTCATGGACGGACGCTCACTAGATAGCATCCGTATATTGATTGGATCCCCAACACCCACCGTATAGTCTAGGCGCTTTATCGTGCTATAGCGAGGAAATTATTGTGTCAGTTGTAATCATAAAGAACGGTGAGATATCTTATTTTTACGGATACAGTTAAGGAATTTCAGGAGACGGGTAAAATTGACGGGTTAAGGTGTTTTATTTAGGAGCCGGGGCTATGAAGGGCGGCAATACTTTCTGGATTATCTGGGGCGGAGTGCTGGTCCTCTGGCTCGTCCTTCGGTACTTCGCGAAGCAGCGGATGCACCCGGTCCCCGGGATGGAAACCGAGACCTATAAGAAGGCGCAGCTCTATTCAGTCTTCGGGACGACCGCGACCTTCATGTTCGCGCTGGTGCTCGCCACGATTCTCCCGATGCAGGGATTCGCGGGGCGCGTCGCGCTCGCGGTCCTCTTTATTTTCGCTGGGCTGCAGGTCACGAAAGCCGCGGTGCAGAAGGTCTGGTCCTGCCCCGTCTGCGGAAAACCGCTCCCCGTGCAGACCGGCCTTCTCGGGGTCGTCGTGATTCCGGTTCAGAAATGCCCGCACTGCGGCACAAGGATTCCGTAACCGGGGTTCTTTCCTCAATTCATATATATCAATTGAGGGCGGTGTTCCTCCTGAAACCCGCCTGATTTTCCTTGCGAAAACGCCTCCGGAACACTCCCGGAGGCGTTTATTTATGGGCGTTTCGGTGTTTCCGCCTCTCGCCTCAGACGCCGGTTCAGCCAAAAATTTCTTTTTTGGCATTTTTCCCAAATCATATATATGAATTCGGAAACCCTCGTTTTTTGGGGTTACCCTTTGGGAAAATTTTCCGTGTCAGGAGATCTCCCGTCAGACGCCGTTCCCTCTCTCTGCCGCGGGAGATCTCCATTACGGAAAAGGAAAAGAAAATGGCTGATAACTTTGATTCGTACGTTCCTGAGATGGTGGCGACCCGCCGGAAGTTTCACGCCCGCCCGGAACTCGGCTGGACCGAGTTCGAGACGACGGCGACCGTGATCACGCGGCTTCGGGCTCTGGGGTATCAGGTGCTCTGCGGGACGCAGGTCGTGAAGCCTGAGGCGGTGCTCGGGCGTGACGAGAAACTCGTCGCCGCCGCGATTGAGCGCGCGAAGTCAGCCGGGGTGTCGGACGAACTCCTCTCCGAAATGGGCGGCTACACGGGCGCGGTCGGAATTCTCGACACCGGCCGTCCGGGTCCCACGCTTGCCTTCCGCTTTGATATGGACGCGCTCCCGATTCAGGAGCTCCAGGATCCGGCGGTGCACCTTCCCGCTAAGGAAGGGTTCGCGTCGACCTTCAAGGGCGTGATGCACGCCTGCGGTCACGACGCCCACACCGCGGTGGGTCTCGGGGTGGCCCGGTGGCTGATGGATCATAAGGATGAGCTCGTTGGCAAAGTGAAGCTCATTTTCCAGCCGTCCGAAGAAGGGACGCGCGGTTCGAGCCCGATGACCGCGGCCGGTGTCGTGGATGACGTTGATTGGTTCTTCGGCGGGCACATCGGGACCGAGTGCCATTCACACGAAGTCGGTGTCTGCCACGACGTGTTCCTCGCGACCGTCAAGTTTGATGTGGACTTTACGGGGCTGGAATCCCACGCGGGCGCGGCTCCGGAAAAGGGGCGCAGCGCGCTCCTCGCCGCCGCGAACGCCGCGGTGATGCTTTCCGCGATCAGCCGGACGTCTGAAGGCGACACCCGGATTTCGGTCGGGAAACTCGTCGCCGGTACCGGCCGCAACATTACCCCGGCGCACGCCCATATGGAGTGCGAGGTGCGCGGCACCACGTCAGAAGCCTGTGACTTCATGTGGGAAAAGGCTCAGACCGTCGTGAAGGGCGCGGCCGAGATGCTGGGGGTCGAGGTGAAACTCACGAAGGTCGGCGAAGCGACGACCCTGAAAGCCACCCCGGCCGCGATGGAAGTGGTCCGCAAGGCCGCGGCTGCCGCGAAAGACGTGAAGGAAGTGAAGGAAATCACCGCCCCGCAGGCCTCTGAAGACTGCACGATCTTCACGCGCGCCGTGGTGGCGCATGGCGGGAACGCCGCGTTCTTCCTCTACGGCTGCGAGCACCACGGTCATCACCGTCCGGACTTCGATGTCCAGGACACCGTGAATCTCGAGCCGGGTCTTGAAGTCTTTGCCGGCATCGCGAAAGAGGTTCTCGGCCGGAAGTAATCCCGACACTATTTTTCTCTCCCACTGACTTGCAGAGTCAGCGCTTGCCCCCGGTTCGGATGACGCCGGGGGCTTTTTTTTGGGGCTGCGGGGAAACGGAGATAAAGGAGACGCGGGCGGGGAATAAAAAAGGATCGGTCCCTTGCGAGACCGATCCCTTTCCGGTTTTTCGTTACTCACCAACTTCAGGTGTTACTTGAAGGCCGGAACGCCGACCCCCTATTTTTGGGGGTGATCAGCACGGAAGAGTTCCCACTCCTCAATCGAGCGGCCGTCCGGCAGATGGCAGATCGCGTATTCGCCGCCATCCTTATCCTTTTTGATTTCGAGCATCCCGTGATAATGCTTCACGCACCAGACAGAAGCGGGATTTGCCATCCCCGCCATCGGTTCAGAGGCGGGCTGATCAGAAGCGGTTCCGGGAGCGGCGCATCCCGTGAGGAGAGCGGCGGACGCGGCTCCCACGGCTCCGAGCGCTTTAAGCGGCTTCATCGTTTGTGTTCCTCAAAAGAAATGACCTATGTTCCATTTATTCTATCGGCCGGCGCGAAACCGTTTGAGGTGTCGTCCGCCGTTCCGGCTCCCGCTACACTTCTAGGTATAAAGAACCGTGCCCTTAACGCGGCTGAGAAGCTCGGGGGCAGGGCGGCAGCAGGATTCAGTTTCAAGGAAAAAGGACTCACGCGCGATGGACCGATACGGAAAAATTGAAGGAATGGAGGATATCGTCGATCTGATTGACGAACTGGGGTTCCTGCCATTCTTCCGGAACCCGATTGAAGGATGGTCGCTTGAAGAGAAGACGCCGGCGGAATTCTGGTTCAACGACGATAACGACGGGGTCTGGGAGTGGAAGGGGCCGATTATTTCCCGGACGGAATGCGCGTATGGGAAGTTTTACCGCGGGAAAGCGGTTTTTATATCGCGCGGCTGGTACCCGGATTTCCTGAATTACCGGAGGTTCCGCCGTCACCTGACCGCGGACGAAAAGTTCATCCTGGAGACACTGAAGGGCGAGGATTCACTCCTCTCGAAAGAACTCAAGGCCTTCACGGGATACACCCGGGCGAGAACGAAAGCGATTGATCCCTTTGGCGAGCGGCTCACGCATCTCGCCTCGATGCTGGGCGACGATGATGGGCGGAAACGCGAAGGCTTTGAAACCGCGGTGAATCACCTCCAGATGGCGGGGTACGTGATCATTTCGGATTTTGAGTATTCGCGCGACAAGAAAGGGAACACCTACGGCTGGGGTGTGGCTCGCTACACGACGCCGGAATCGTACTTCGGTGAGTCCACGCTTCACGTGGACCGCACGCCGCACGAGTCCCGCGACCGGATCCTCGCGCATCTCCGGAAGATTCTCCCTCAGGCGACAGAGGAGCAGCTCGCGTCCTTTATCGCGTAATTCAAGGCTCGGGTCTTCGATTCCGGCCGGCGTTACCCCACGAAAAAGCGGATTCTGTTTTCATGATTCAGAATCCGCTTTTTTCATGCTTCCCGGAGGCGGGGAGGGGCCAGACCTTTCCTTATGCCTTCCCGTGCTTCAGCCACTTTCCACCCCGGAAGCGCAGCAGGAAGATCATGCCGCGGAAAATAAGCTCACCGCACATCGCGATCCAGACGCCCTTGAGGCCAAAGGTGCGGGCGAGGAGCCAGGCGGCCGGGAGCCTCACAAACCACATCGATCCAAGGTTCATGAGGCAGGGGATCAGCGTGTCCCCCGCGCCCATAAAGACACCGTAGGCGACAATCGAGGCCGCGAACATCGGTTCCGCGAACGCCTCGATCCGGAGGATCGTCGCGCCGAGATCGATGATTTCGGGGACGTTCGACATGAGGCCGATCATGATCGGGGCGAAGATGAACATCAGAACTCCCATCACGGTCATGACACCGAGCCCTGTCGCGATCGCGATCTTACCGAACCGCATCGCGAGGTTTTCGCGCCTCGCGCCGATGCATTGGCCGGTGAGGGAAGCCGCGGCGTCACTCACGCCGTAGCCCGGCATGTAGCAGAGGCTTTCCGCGGTGATCGCGAGACTGTTCGCCGCGATCGCGATCGTTCCCAAGGGAGCCACGATCATCGTTGACGCGACCTGCGCGCAGCACATCACGGTGTGCTGAAGCCCGACCGGAATCCCGATTTTGAATACTTTTTTAAGCAGCGGAAACTCGGGGAGGAACCGTCCCTTTTCGCCCCGGATCGCGAGTTCCGGGCTCCGGGTGCAGACGTACCAGAGCATCGGGACCGCGGTGCAGAGTTCAGCGAGCACGGTCCCCAAGGCTGCCCCCGCGACCCCCATTCCGGCCCCCGGCATCGTGAACGTGAACCCGAGGAACGTCACGAGCCGCGTCGGGAAGATGAGGAAGTAGTTAAAGACCACGTCCTCCACGCACATAAAGATATTGAGGAACGAGGGAACGCGGATATTGCCGCTTGCCCGCAGCATCGATCCCGCTTCGTAACTGAGGAAGAGAAGCGGCATCGCGGCGGTGTAGATCGCGAAGTATTTCGTGCCTTCCCGCGCGACATCCGCCGAGGCACCGAGGAACCCCGGGAGCCAGGGGCTGATCATGAGCCCCACAGCGCCGAGAATCGCGCCGGTCGCGACCGCGACCGTGATGCCTTGTCTCAGGAGCTTCCGGGCCGTGGGGTACGACTTCGCCCCGATTTCCTGCGAGGCGAGCACCGAGTACCCCGTGATCCCCGCGGACCCGAGGCCCCAGAAGAGCCAGATCGTGCTCGACACAATACCGACAGCGGCAGCCTCGACCGCGCCGAGGTTACCCACCATGGCGGCATCGATGTACTGCATCAAAACATTCGCGAACTGCGCGAGGATCGCCGGGATCGAGAGCCGGATCACGAGGGCGAGTTCCTCGGCCCGCGTAAAGGACTCGCCCGACCGGATCTTTCCGATCAGCCGCTGGGAAACGCTGTCTTTCATAGATAGATGAAGTGTGTTGCTGAGTTGTTGTTTTTGTAGGGCGGGAAAGAGGAGGGGAAGGGGACTTTGTGCCCCCGGTTTCCGCCTTTCTCGGCCGCCGCGCCATTCTAAGCCAGACTGCTTAGAAGCCGGAGGCAAAACGGATGTGTTAACCCGGAGAAGGGCATGAGAGTCAAACCCGTCAAAATGGAAAGAAACCGGCGAAACGAATCATGACAAAAGGCAAACGGCTGTTCTTTTGAGAGAATTCCGCTGATCGCCTCATGAAGACGGATGATCCCGCCCGTTACCGATTTCCCTTTAGAGGGTTATTCCTAAGGATCTACCTATTTTGAATAACTATTTGAAAATACATCGTAAATTTTAACAAAACGACAAAAAAGAAAAATTCGCTTTCTTTCCTCTGCCCCAAACATGTGCATACCCTGCTATTCTGGATGACAGTTTTTCGTCGGGTACTGGAAATTAACTTGCGGACTGGGTGAATAAGAATGACGCGGACGGATGAAGAGAATCAGAAGAGAGCGAAGGCTGGCCGATGGCAGAAAAGCGTTTTTGCGCTGGCTGCGCTTCTGATGATGTCGTCCGCCTCGTTCGCTGATCTCAAAGCGCCCGAAGTCCAGGATCCGATCTACGACACGCTCACCACGCTGCAGGAGTCGACTGAAATCTCGGTTCCGAAGGCATCCCTTGGCTCCGCCCCGGAGAAGGATGGCGAGGCGAGCCTCAACTCCTCTGACCGCCCGCATGGGTTCGGTCTCCGAGTCATCAAGACCGCGGAAACCCAGCTTGGGACCCCGTACCGCGCCGGCGCTGAAACGCCCGGGCGCGGTTTTGATTGTTCGGGGCTTGTGTGGTGGGTTTATCAGCAGCAGGGGATCTCGCTCCCCCGCGACTCTGTCTCCCAGTCTCACGTCGGGACGCGGGTGGACCTCGCGGACGCGAAGGCAGGCGACATCGTCGTTTTCAAGACGAACCGGGGCCCCAACGGCTTCCACACCGGCATCATGACGGATTCCGAGCACTTCATTCACGCGCCCCGCGCGGGGGACCGCGTGCGCGAGTCCGAGCTCACGGGCTACTGGGCGCGTCACCTCTATTCAGTGCGCCACGTGGGCGGCCTGAAGCTCGCGAAGAATCGTCTGCCGTCTGACGTCGAAGTCGCTCAGGATGATCTCGAAGAAAAGATCGCGGATACCGAGTCCCGAGACGCCGCGTTTAACCCCGGCCCCGCGATTGAGTATCAGGAAAAGGCCGCTCCCGCCCGCGTCGTCGCCTCCGTCCGCCACGGAAAGAAGTCCGCGAAGGCTGAGAAGCGTGTGAAGGGGTCGAAGTCTGCCAAGGTCGCTAAGGCCTCGCGCGCCGGCAAGTCCCGCGCCGCGTCCGGGAAAAAGATTGTGGTCGCGAAGGCTTCAGGCCACGCGAAGGGCCGCCGCCACGGCCACTCCTGACCGCGCTAGAATAGCGTCACCAAATAAAGGCAAAACAGGGCCCCGGTTTCAACAGCCGGGGCTTTTATTTTGGTTTCGAGGTGCGGGGCCAATAAAAAACCGCGGTTCCGGATTCGCCGGACGCCGCGGTTATGCCTGTGTCAGAGGCTCTCGGTCAGAGCTTGATCGCGCCTGAGACAATCTTCGCGAGGAACTCGGGGAAGGCCCCCGCGACACGCTTCGCGCGTTCCTCAAAATCGGGTTCCGTGCTCGTGATGACGGAGCCATCCTCGATATCGATCGCGTAGTAGTAATACTCGGGATCGGTGCAGAGGTAGATCGGGAAATGGGTGTCCCAGAAGTCCGTCACTTCCTTCGCCCACTTCTTATCCTTTCCGGCCGCGTCAAGCCCCATCAGCTCGAGCTCATTCCAGCTCCAGTCGTCCTCCGTTTTCGCGGGCTTGAAGTCCGGACCCACGAGGAACCACTTGTTCCCGGTCTGATCCTCGCACTTCGCGAGTTTCCCGGCGAAGTTAAGCCAGGACTGCGGAATCGCGTGTCCGTAGCGACTGAGAACGTCCTCCGGAATCGGCGTCGCGGTTTCGGCAGGAATGACTTTCCAGTTCTGAGCGGAGAGCCACTGAATGAATTCATCAACCATTGAGGTAGCCAGCTTTTAATAAAAGAGGTCGGAAAAAAGGGGAGATCGCGGCGTCGAGCCGGTTTCAGTTCCGGGCGGGCGTCTCCCGCGCGTGGATCCCATGGATTCCGATTGAATTCTAGTTAAAGCGCCCCGGATTGCAAGAGCGGATACCATGATCCTGTAAAAATAAGCCGGACCGCCGGAAATTCCGGTGATCCGGCCCGATCTGTCACGGTCCTGTCACAGAACTGTGCTAGGGGGACAGGGATGACGGTCAGGAGAGCGAAGCGCTCTTTTCGACGGTCTTATTGGACGCAGCGGACGCGTGCGTGGCTTCGAGGCTCGCCTCCCGGGGTTCCGGGGATTTAGCGGCCGCGGTCTTCTTCTTCGACGCGGTCTTCGCCTTCGCCTTGCGGCTCCGGGACTTCGGCTTCTGGCTGTCCGCCGCCATCATGCCCTGAAGCTGACGCTCACGGAGCGACCGGAGCGCTTTAAGGGACTCCGCGGCCTCATTCATCGCGGTCGCGCGGCCGACGATCAGCGGATCAACCGGTCCCACCATCTTGTCATCCCGCCCTTCGTAGGGAATCGTGTTCAGGACATAACGCATGGCATTAAGCCGGGCGCGCTTCTTATCGTCGCTCTTCACGACGGTCCACGGGCACTCCACGGTGTCCGTCTTCTCAAACATCGCTTCCTTTGCCTTCGTGTAGTCATCCCACTTATCAAGCGACGCGAGATCAACCGGCGACAGCTTCCAGCGCTTCAGCGGATGAACCTGACGCTCCTTGAAGCGCTTCCGCTGCTCTTCGCGCGACACCGAGAACCAGAACTTGATGAGGTAGATCCCGGAGTGAACGAGGAAACGCTCAAACTCAGGCACTTCCTTCATGAATTCCTGATACTGCTCGTCCGTGCAGAACCTCATTACGCGCTCAACACCCGCGCGGTTGTACCACGAGCGGTCGAAGAGCACGATTTCGCCCGCGGTCGGGAGGTGCTTCACGTAGCGCTGGAAGTACCACTGGCCGGATTCGGCGGCGGTCGGCTTATCGAGAGCGACGAGCCGCGCGCCGCGGGGGTTCATGTGTTCCATGAAGCGCGTGATCGTGCCGCCTTTGCCTGCCGCGTCGCGGCCTTCAAAGAGAATCACGACCCGGCTTCCGGTCTTCTTCACCCAGGCCTGCAGCTTCAGGAGCTCCACCTGGAGCTTGAACTTTTCGGTTTCATAGACCTTGCGGCGAAGGTGGTTCTTATAGGGGTAGCCGCCCTTTTCCCAGTCTTCGGAAAGCTCAATATCAGGGTTCAGGCCCCGGGTGCTCACCACGCGGCCCTTCTCGTCCTTCACTTCAGCGGAGAGGAGCCCCTGCAGGATCTTCTCGCGGTCCGAGGGGGACTGGTCTTCGAGGACCACCTCGCGGATGAAGTTCGTCGTGCGGCCGACAGCGGAGCTCGAGCGGTCCGCGGTCTCAAACTTCATCGCGCCTTCAGGCGTCGTGTAGCGGACGTCACGCTCCATGCTGAGCTCATTCTTCACCGCGCCGTCCTTCGGGCTCTCAGAGACACCGAGTTCTTCCGCGGCTTCGTTCTGAAGCCTCTTACGCTCTTCCTTCACTGCCCGGGCGGAGCTTACGGCCTTCGCGGCCTGGCTCGCGGCGACCTTGTTCACGCGGTCAGAGATCGCCTTGGATTCGTTTTTCTTATCTGCCATTCAGTTACTCTCCAAAAGTTGCAACCCGTTATGTATTACTTTAGTCCGGTTCATATCTTTCGGACATAGCGTTAATTGGCATCTTGCGGAATTTGCATGTAAAGAGGCTGAAAAACCGTGATCTGTGAGGGATCGGAGGGGATTTTTGGGGCCGCGGCGCGTGAGAAAAATCTCTGAAGCGTTTTTTCCTAACGCAGAGAGCAAAATGAAATACTGTGTCTTTAAAAGGGGATTCGGACCAGGTTTTCGGTATCGAGGAGACCGGGAACCAGGCATCCCCGCCAGAGGCCATTCCGGATCCCGCGGCCGCGTGCGGTTCTTGAACTTCGTTTTCACGCTGGTATCCTGTCTTCGTAACGTGGGAACGGCGGGAGAGGGGATCGAGGCGCGCTTCTCTATATAGAGAGGAGAGGAGGCGGAGTCTCTTTTCTGCGGTTCCCATTGAAGAAACAGAATCAGAGGGGAGCGAGCGGCAGAAAATGACAGCAGCGAAAAAGGGTTTAAACACGTCGAAGACCGAGACTCCTCCGGATCATATTGAGGTGCGCGGAGCCTGCGTCCATAACCTCAAAAATATTGATGTCGATATTCCGCTCGGGAAAATCACCGGGATCGCGGGTGTCTCGGGCTCCGGAAAATCGTCCCTCGCGCTTGGGGTGCTGTACGCGGAAGGCTCCCGTCGGTATCTGGAGGCCCTCTCCACCTATACGCGCCGCCGCCTCACGCAGGCCGCGAAAGCCGACGTGGATCAGGTGCTCTACATTCCCGCCGCGCTCGCGCTCCATCAGCGCCCCGCGGTGCCGGGGATCCGGTCAACTTTTGGCACCGGGACTGAATTGCTGAACAGCCTCCGCCTCATGTTCTCGCGCCTCGCGAGTCACCGCTGCCCCCACGGCCACTATGTGCCGCCGAGTCTCGCGGTGGCGGCGGGGAAGCCCCTCGTCTGCCCGGAGTGCGGTGAGTCGTTCTACGCGCCGTCCGCGGAAGAGCTCTCCTTTAACAGTCAGGGCGCGTGCCCGACTTGCGGCGGCACCGGGATCGTGCACACCGTGGACCTCGCGACCCTCGTGCCTGATGAGTCGCTCACGATTGATGAAGGCGCGGTCGCGCCCTGGAACAGCCTCATGTGGTCACTCATGACAGATGTCTGCCGCGCGATGGGGGTCCGGACCGATGTCCCGTTCCGGGATCTGACGGACAAAGAAAAAGACATCGTCTATAACGGCCCGATGGTGAAGAAGCACATCTTCTACCGGCCGAAAAACGGCTCCAATTCCGCCGGGGAACTCGACTTCACCTATTACAGCGCGGTGAAAACGGTGGAAAACGCGCTCGCCAAGGTGAAGGACGATAAGGGAATGAAGCGCGTCGAAAAGTTCCTGAAGTTCGACGCCTGCCCGGACTGCGGAGGGAGCCGTCTATCCGAAGCCGCCCGGGCCCCGAAGCTTCGGGGGATTACGCTGGATGCCGCGTGCCGGATGACACTCACGGAACTCATCCCCTGGGTGAAGGGGGTGCCGGCGTCATTGCCACCTGAAATGCGCCCCATGGCGGAAAGCATCTGCGGATCGTTCCTCGCGGTCGCGGCGCGGCTTGTCGACCTCGGGCTCTCGTACCTGTCGCTCGATCGAGCCGGAAACACGCTTTCCACCGGCGAGCGGCAGCGGATGCAGATCGCGCGGGCGGTCAGGAACCGGACAACCGGCGTGCTTTATGTGCTGGACGAACCTTCGATCGGCCTTCACCCCTCGAATATCGTGGGGCTCACGGATGTCATCCACGACCTGATTCACGATGGGAACAGCGTGGTGCTCGTTGATCACGATGTGCAGATCCTGAAGGAATCCGACTGGGTGATCGAGATGGGACCGGTCGCCGGGGCGAAAGGCGGCAACGTGATCGCGAAAGGAACGGTGAATGAGATCGCCGGGAACAAAAATTCCAAAATCGGCCCGTTCCTCGCCGGGACCTATGAGCGCCGCATCCGGCCGGTGATCCCGAAGCCCGAGATTTTTTCGGAAGGGGAGATCACCCTCGATACCCTCCCGATCCACACCGTGAAGCCCCTTCATGTCTCGATTCCAAAGGGCCGGATGACAGTGGTCACCGGGGTCTCGGGGTCGGGTAAAACCACGATGGTGCTCGAATCCCTGATTCCAGGGCTTGAGGCGATGCTGTCCGGTGGCAAACTCCCGCCGCACGTAAAGGCGGTGGCGGCCCCCGGGATTGAGCACGTGAAACTCATCGACTCCACCCCGATCGGGATCAACGTTCGGTCGACCGTCGCGACGTACGCCGGGATCCATGATGAGCTGCGGAAGATCTATGGTCGGTCGAAAGCGGCGAAAGCCGCGGGATTCAAGGCGGGCGACTTTTCGTACAACACCGGTAAGCTCCGCTGCCCGGTGTGTGACGGCACGGGGGAAATCAGTCTCGACGTGCAGTTCCTCCCGGATGTTGACATTCCTTGCCCGGGCTGCCGCGGGAGCCGGTACTCGAAGGCGGCGGAATCGATCCGCGTCGCGAATAAAGAGGGAGTGGAGAAGTCGCTCCCCGAACTCATGGCGATGGATGTGACAGAGGCGCTCACCTTCTGCCGTGATATGAAGAACGTCCGCCCGAGGCTTGAAGTGCTTTCGCAGCTTGGGCTCGGCTACCTGACGCTCGGAGAAGAGACCCCAGGGCTCTCAGGAGGGGAGGCGCAGCGGCTGAAACTCGCGAGCGAAATGGGGCGCACGCAGGAAGACTCGGTTTTCGTGTTTGATGAGCCGACGATCGGGCTTCACCCGCTTGACGTCATGACGCTTCTCTCCGTTTTCTCGTCTCTCATCGACCACGGCGCGACGCTGATCGTCATTGAGCACGACCTCGATATCATCCGGAACGCGGACTGGATCGTCGATATGGGTCCGGGCGGCGGAGAAGAGGGCGGACGTATAGTGGCGGAAGGGACGCCGGACGACATCAAGCGCACGAAGGCGAGCGTCACCGGGCGGTTTATCTGATTGGCTTTAAGGTTCGCGGGGGCTCTTCTTCTGAAATCGCGAAGGGGAGTCCCAGGGGTTCATCTCTTTTTCCCGCCAATATATACCAAGGTAGAGCGAATAACGCGCTTTAAAACCCAGGAATAGCGTGAAATCAGTCCCTAAAGAGGGAAGGGAGTTTGGATTGTCCAAAGGTTTCCTCAGGATCGGATCTGGAGAGGTTCCGGAGGATGGCGGGATTTAAAAGTCCACGTTTCAGGAGAAGAGCGTTTGCGGCCGTTTAAGGAAGACCAAGGCGTGAATTCCGTGGATTCCGCGTCAGACGTTCTGGGCCTGGGGGCTGAGAGCATTGGTTTTCGGATGACTTTTTACAACCGCGGGGTTTTAAGCGATCCCAACGGGATTATATCCGGATGAAAGGAGCGGACCGGTATGGTTTAACGGGGCGGAAGGGAAGCGGCAATCTTACCCAGGATCGGTGTGATTGCCTGTTATGCATCGTCTTTGACCCCGGTGGAAAAGACGATACTTTGTCACGGAATAATTCATAGCAAATCACAAAATAAGAAAATCCCTGTTTTCAGCGGGAATGGAATGAAAAAAGCATGAAAATCCCATAGAAACAGGAGATAATATAAGTGAGTCTGAGTTAACTTTTGTAAATTTTCTTTGACCAATCGATATGTTTTCTGATCGGAGAAAATTGAAAACAAAGTAACTTATGTAATACATTAACGGCCCAGAGATAATCAAAAAGATGTGTTTTAAAACACTGAGAGATGAGGGAACCGAAGCGCGAAGCCCAGTCCGCGACTGCCCCGAAGGCGAAGTTCACGGACCTCCTGAAGAACCGCAACCTCCTTCTCACGTACCTCCTCGTTTTCTGCAGCCTCTACGGGTTCTTCGTGATGTGCACGTGGCTCCCGGTGTATCTCGAGGAAGTGCGCGGCATCGCGCGGTCTGACACGGGCTTCGTCTCGTCGCTGGTTGCCTGGACCTCGATCCCTGCGGCGCTGCTTTACGGCTACATCTCGGACAAAATCGGAAAGCGCCGTCCGGTGGTGCTCTGCCTCCTCCCGCTCGCGGCCTGCAGCATCCTTCTGATGCTCCTCACGAACAGCCACGCGCTCATGATCACGGCGCTCGTCTGCTACGGGTTCTTCGGCAAACTCGCCACCGACCCGCTCACCATCGCGCTCGTCGCCGATAACACGCCGCGGAACCAGCTCTCCACCGCGTTCGGGATCTTCAACTTCGTCGGGATGTCCTCCGCCATCATCGCGCCGTACGCGACCGGGCTGCTTCGCGATATCACGGGTTCCTGGAACAGCGGCTTCTATGTCGCGGTCGGGCTCCTGATTCTCGGTATCGTCGCGGTTCTCTGCATCAAAGAGAAGAAGCAGATCTGACGCCCGAGCCCTCTTAATTTCAAATAACTTTGCTCAGCCTGGCGGGAATTTCTCCCGCCGGGTCTCAGACAGGCTTTGAAAAGAAGAATGTAAAAAACCAAACACACCGCTTTTTCTTCCGATCTTTTTAGGAGGAAATCCAAATGTCGCAAGGCAAATCGGGAGCCGGGAGCTGGCTCACCACGTCGCTCCTCTTCTTCCTCGGCTGGGTCTTCATGTACGCGGACCGCACGATTCTGAGTCCGGTCCAAGGCGTGATCGGGGAAGAATTTCTCCTCAGCAACGCGGAAGTCGGCCTCATAACCTCCGTCTTCTTCATCATGTACACCGCGGTCCAGATCCCGTCCGGGCTCCTCGGGGACCGCTTCGGCCGCACGAAGATCATTCTCTTTGGCTTCATGGTGTTTGGAGCCGCGACCGCGCTCACGCACTTCGCCACGTCGTTCCTCATGCTGATCCTGATCCGCATTCTCGCGGGGTTCGGGGAAGGCTTCTACTACGGTCCCCAGTATGCGATTTCAAGCGACTCCACGCCTCCGAAATACCGGGCGCTCGGCTACGCGATCATTAATAACGGCCAGGCGGTCGGGATTACGCTCGGGCTCATCGGCTCAAGCTACATTTCGTTTGGCCTCGACCTCGGGTGGCGCGTGACCTTCATGGCGTACGCGATCCCCACCTTTATCGTCGGCATTCTGATTTATCTCTTCGTCAAAACCGGGACGCACGCGAAGAAAGTGGAGCACGCGAAGACGAAAGCGGGGTCGGAGGCGAGTATCGGGGAGATTCTCGGAAACCGGCAGCTCGCGACTATCTTCTTTATCGCGTTCTGCAATGTCTACGGGTTCTTTGTGATGGTGACCTGGCTCCCGCTTTACCTCGCGGACGTGCGGCACATCCCGCTCTCTGAAACCGGCATGATCGCGTCGCTGGTTGCCTGGACGAGTGTCCCGGCCGCGCTCCTGATCGGCAGGCTCTCCGACAAAATCGGAAAGCGGAAGCCCTTCCTCTTGATCCTCATCCCGGTCGCGATCGCGTCGATTGTGTCGCTCGTCCTTGTGCAGGAATGGGATCTCCTGATCGCGGCACTGGTCGCCTATGGGTTCTTCGGGAAACTCGCCTGCGACCCGATTATCCTGACCCTCATTTCGGATGCCGCCCCGAAGGACAAATTGTCATCCGTCTACGGGATCTATAACTGCATCGCGATGCTTGGGGCGATTCTCTCGCCCTATATCACGGGGTGGCTGCGGGACAGCACGAATACCTGGAACAGCGGCTTCTATTTCGCCGCCGGGATGCTTGCCGTGGGGTGGCTCGCCGCCTGGACCCTTAAGAAAGAAACTCCGGTGCCGACGTAAAGCGTCGTAATAGAATCCGGGAAACAATCAGGGCCGCGGGGGAATGTCTCCGGCGGCCCTTTTGATTGGCTTGATCGGTAAGGAGGGGACTCAGCGGTCCGCCTCCTTGTTGAGTGTCAGTTCTTCTCAATCAAGAATCTATTTTTAGAATATCGACGGAAGATCCATCGATGAAAACTTGTGTATGGCTTCTCATCACAGCCTGAGTTGCGGGAATCCTGTCATGAAGGATTTTTCAGGTGATCTTTAGGAGCGTTTTTCAGCGAGTAAATCAGTCCAAAAATCAGAACAGCAGCTCCGCCCATCAAAAGGCTGGCGGCTGGATAGACATTAAGGAGTATGGGAAAAATCAGGGCTGAAACTAATGCGCCGAGACGGGAAACCGCGGTAATAATTCCGACCCAGAATCCCCTGGATTCTTCTTTAAAGAGCATGTTTGGGAAGACAAAATCCAGTGGTGTCTGCAGTCCGTAAGCCAATGCGTAGAGTATGAAGAAAGCGGAGGCAATAGCAGGATGTGTTGACCCCAAAAAGGCAATCAAGATCAAAGCGACAGCCATTAAACCGAATGTCCCTATCAAGACAGCTTTTGGTCGTTTTGCGAAAAAGGGGGTTGTGGCCGGAAGAACGCCAATCAGAAAGAAAACATAAAGCAGAAGGGATTGCACAAGTCCATCCTGGTTTCCTGTCAGCACCGAGATCAACGAAGGAGCATAGAACATCAGGACGGTCGCCGGTATCGTCTGACAGAGCCAAAAAACGACGCAGAAAGCGAAGTTTGGGATTTCGTGGCTTTTAAGAAAATTCTGAAGTGCTTTTTTCGGGCTGTTTTTGATGGCTTTTCTTACGGAGCGCCGATCCGTGATGTTGGGAAGAACAACCGAAATCCGACCAAGGAAAAGAAGCAGGCCAACAAGACCTTCGACTCCAAAGAAGAACTCCCAGGGAAGGAACCCCTGAACGACGGGAATTGCGATCAGCACTCCTGCGATCGCGCCAATATACCACCCAAGCATGAGCACTGATAAAGATCGGTTTCGCCATACTGCGGGGATTGTTTCAGATACAACCGCCTGACTGACGGGATAGTCTCCCCCAAGTGCCAGTCCGGTTACGGCGCGGGTAAAAAACAGGATGCCAGTCCCTGTCTTTATAAGCGGCGCGAAAGCCGCAATCGCGAAGACCCCCATCAGAAAAGTGAAAACCGGCCGTCGGCCAATACGATCGGAAATGCTGCCGAAAATTCCAGACCCGACTAGAAAACCAGCGAAATAGAGACAAGAGAAGCAGCCGATTTCCCAAGGCGTCAGTCCCGGGATCAGCAGAATGAGGAAGGCAGCAGTAGCCGTCGAGAAACCGTCAAGAACTGGGGTACCTGCAGAAAGTGCCGTTATTTTGATTGCAAGCGACTTTGGACAGGAATTATCTGTATCCATCATGGCAACAGAGAATCATTGATTCACAAAAAATCTCAAACCGCGGGATGACGGTCTGCTCATTAGGATAAAACTGGGTGGCAGCGAGTATACGGAAATCAGGAGGGGCCGGCGGCAGGAATAGGAGAGAGTGATTCCTGCCGTCAGCCCCTTTACACCTCAGGGATAAAGTTTCTCTTTTCAGTCCTTATAAGAAGAGAGGAGGTTTACACCGTCTTCAAGATTCTGCGAGAAGATGCGGTCTTCGCCGACAAACGGAACCTTGGTGCGATAGGCGTCGTAAAGCTTCTGAGTAGCAGGAGAAAGTTTCACAGCCGGGTTCTTCATCTTCCGGAGATCAATGGCCTGGGTCGCATGGAGCAGTTCCATCGAGTAGAGGTCAAAGATGTTGTGAGACGCGCGGTTCAGACGAGCTGCGGCGCGGGGCAGGTTCGAGGCGGAATCCTCAATGTTGCCCTCAACCGGGGTGCTGTGCATGGAAACAGGGTTAGCAAGTTCGAGGTTTTCCGCATAGATGGAAACCATGGAATCCTCGGTCGCACCGAAAGCGTGCCCATTCACGTTTTCAGGACCTGCAAGGTAACGGCTGAGTCCGGAGAACTCATCCTGGTCAAGACGGAGCGTTCTATGCAGAGAATTGTGCGCGACGTGAGCGAGTGCCGTCGTAGCGCGTTCAACCGCAATGGCGATTGGGAGAGGCTCGAAATTCGCCGAGGGGATAATTGCGCCCTTATAACCTTCTGCATCCACAAAGTAATGCTTGACCTGAGAAGAGTCTGTGTCCTCAGTAGAGGCATTCAGAATTACGCCAGGATTGTCGTCTGAAGAGTTGATCTGAACATTGATGAGGTTATCGAGGTCATTCAGAGCCCGCTGAGCTTCGGAAAGACCGTAGACGGTCGTGCGGAAGGAAAGCGGATCCTGCAGAGCGCGTTTTTTGTCGAAGTTCCAAAGGTACGAGCCTTTCAGAGCGACGCGAAGGGTCGACGCCATTTCAGCCAGCCCCGGAAGCGGATGGCTATTGACGGTCTGGGCAAGGAACGGTGCGACATTGCCATTGAGACCCTGAAGCGTCAGACCATAAACCAGAGGCGAAACCTTCATCACCTGGTGCATGGTACGGGCAGCATCCATCGTGTATGCCATGCCAACAGAATTGGTAGAAAGGATGCCGAGGCCGTCTTTACCATACGGAACAAGAGGAGTAATGCCCTTGGTCTTCAGCGCTTCGGCACCGGAAATAACCTTCCCGTCGACTTCAGCCTTCCATTCGCCCATCATCACACAGCCAACATGGGAAGCAAGCGTAATATCCGCGTCACCGATCGAGCCGCGAGATGGAATGACAGGCGTGATGCCTTTATTGAGGAAATCGCGGTACAGCTCAGAAACACGCGGCTGGACTCCGGAACGGCCATTAAGAAGAGTATTCAGGCGAATGACGAGCGCCAGACGAACCAAAGGTTTCGGCATGGCCGGACCATACGAAACGGAGTGCGACCGGAGAATATCCCGGTTGAATGCGACAGAGGCCGCATGAGCTTCTTTCGTGAGATTGCCGGTTGCGTCGAAAAGGTGATGGTCTTTGTTCAGACCGACACCAACAGTCAGACCGTAAATTTCAACCCCGCTTCGGGCGGCGGCCATCATGAGATTAAAAGAATCCGTCACACGCTTTTCCGCGGCAGGCGCAATCGCAACATCTTCGCCGTTTGCTACACGCCAGGCTTCAGCTTGAGAAAGATGCTGTCCATCTAGCGTGACCGTAGCCGAAGCAGTGCCAGCAGCAACTGTCATAGCAAGAGCGGCGCAGAGTGTCTTCATTTTCATTTCGACTTCCCCTATCGGCCAATCCTCCCCTTTAGTGACTGACCGACATGTTTTTTTAATCAGAAGGACAGCGATAAAGGGAAAGGCTGCTGTTCCTCCTGTGGTTGAGACGGATTTTATTCTCAGACCGACCGGTCGGTTCATTAGTGAAAATACTTAAAATGACCTAAATCGTAAATCTATCAATACTATCCGATATATTTAAGTAATTACCCTATAATGAAAACCGTCCGGTCGGTCTGTATAGTCTGCATGAACACGTTCCTTGAGGTTAAATGGGAGTAACCAAAATGAGATTTCTTCGTTCTTTCGCAGCGGCTGCGGTGGTCGCCGCTTTTATGGGTGCAGCAGTTGCATCCCCGGTTGTCCAGGAAGGTACTGGGGTTGGCAAGCATGGTGATGTGAAAGTCGCCGTGACTTTCGATAACGGGAAAATCCAGGATATCAAAGTTCTTTCCCAAAAAGAGAATCCGGTTCTGGCACAGCGGGTCTTCAAAGATCTTCGCCAGGAAGTGATCGACACGAATTCTGTGGATGTAGACGTGATTTCCGGAGCGTCCTTTTCTTCCAAGGGGCTTCTTGACGCTGTTTCTGACGCAGCTAAAAAAGCTGGAGTCAAACTCAGCAAAGCCGGAAAGAAGAGTCTGAAAAAAGCTTCGATGGCAATTCCCCGTGAATCAACGTATGACGTCGTTGTGATCGGCGCAGGCGGTGCCGGTTTTTCTGCCGCGATTACGGCTAAGGCAGCTGGTGCGAATGTGGTTCTGCTGGAAAAGATGCCTGCTGTTGGCGGTAATTCCCTGATTTCGGGCGCAGAAATGAACGCCGCCCGGAACTGGGTTCAGCCGAAGCTCGGCATTTACGATGACTCTCCTGAGCTTCACGCCATGGATACATATAAGGGCGGCGATAAGAAGGGGGACTTCAAAGTTATCAGCGTGATGACTCATAACGCCCTGGATGCTGCCAAGTGGTGCCGTGACTATCTCGGTGTCCGTTTTGAAGACAACAATCTGTTCTTCTTCGGCGGTCATTCCCGTAAGCGTGCCCTGATTCCGGTGGGGCATACCGGCACTGAGTTCATTACCAAGTTCCAGGCCAAGGCAAATCAGCTTGGCATTCCGGTCATCACGAACATGAAGGCCGAGGAGCTGATCAAGGATAAGAACGGCCGTGTGGTTGGTGTCAAGGCAACCATGGATGGCAACAGCTACGTTTACCACGCAAAGGGCGGTGTGGTGCTAGCGACGGGTGGATTTGGCGCGAACGCCAAGATGGTTGCGAAGTACAACCCGGAAATTGATTCCCGCTTTAAGACTACGGATGCTCCTGGCACAACTGGTGAGGCGCTTTACATGGCGCAGCGCGCGGGTGCCCAGCTGGTCAATATGCAGTACATCCAGACTTATCCGATCTGCGACCCAATCTCCGGTGTCATTGAACTGATCGCAGATGCCCGATTTGACGGCGCTATCCTCCTCAATCAGAAGGGCAAGCGATTTGTCGAGGAACTGGATCGCCGTGACGTGATTTCCAAGGCGATCCTGGCACAGCCCGGTGCTTACGCCTGGGTTCTTTGGAACGACAAGATCGGTTCGGTATCGAACACCGTTAAAGAACACGCGAATGAATATGATGTCTTCACCAAACAGGGCATCATGAAGACCTGTGACGATCTGAAGTGTATTGCCGAATTCACTAAGATCCCTTACGACTCTCTGAAGGGCACGATTGATCGTGTCGATTCCATGACTGGCAAGGGAAATGACAAAGACTTCCATCACCGTGCTGGTCTGGTTGATATGAGCCAGGGCAAGTACTACGTCATTAAAGCTGTGCCTTCTGTCCACCATACGATGGGCGGTGTGCGTATCAACGAAAAGGCTCAGGCGCTTGACGCCAAGGGCAAGGTGATTCCGGGTCTTTGGGCTGCTGGTGAAGTGACGGGTGTAACTCACGGCACCAACCGCTTGGGCGGCAATGCTTACGCGGACATTATCGTTTTCGGAAGAATTGCCGGAAAAGCTGCCGCTGAGGCCGCAAAGTAGTCTTCAAGACAAGGAATAAGCGCGGGTGAGGACCGGTTTCCCTCCGGTCCTCATTGATTGCCAATCTCCACGACCCTCAATTATCTCTTTGAGAATCATGCGGGAAGGGGGTCTTACATTAGTCTCTTCTTCCTGACAAATCGCGCCTATTAATTACTCTGCATCTGAAAAGCGGCGAATCAGATACAGGATCTTGCTGGAAAAGCAGTCCTTCTGCGTTTGGAGATTTCCAGCACCACTTCAGAGAATGGCGTTATGAAAAAAACCAAGCTTCTTGCAGCTATTGCCCTCAGTCTTGCCCTTGGCGGTACTTCAGCTTATGCGGCGGAACCAGAGGTAACGGTTTACGGTGTTGTTGATACGGGCCTTCAATACACACATGTGTTTAATCAGTCGACGAACACCGTTGAAATGAATACAGGCAACTATGCGGGATCTCGATGGGGTCTGAAAGGATCTGAAAAGATCGGTGCGTCAACGGTTGGTTTTATTCTTGAATCCGGGTTTAATTCTGATGACGGTACCGAAGGACAGGATGGCAGACTCTTTGGCAGAGAGTCTCAGATTTATGTCTCCGGAGATTACGGTACTGTCGGTTTGGGGCGAGTCGGCGCGTTCACATCCGGTGTCAGCTCATTATCGCGATTCTGGGACTTTGATCCTTTTGAGACGGGATATACCGATGCGGGTACTCAGGGAACCCAGGTAAATAGCTGGTCTCTCTACAGCAATACTCTTTACTATGTTTCGCCGAAGTTTTCCGGTTTCGAGGCTGGTGCGATGTACTCTCTGGCCGGTGATCATAATGAAACAACCGGGATGGCGAAGGATGACCATTTTGGCAATGCCTTCCTGCGATGGGATGGAAAAAATGTAAGGGCCATCACAGGTCTGGAGCTGTACCATGTCGGCCATGAGTACAACGGTACCACTCCGAATAAAGATCGGTGGGCGTTTAAATTAGCGGGCGCTTGGACTCCGAATGGCGGACCAGCCACTCTTTATGCCGGATATAGTTTTTATAAAAATCAGGCAAAGTTTGCCGACTCAACATGGGATGATGACTCAAAGGTCGTCTTTGATAAAAGCGGCAAAGGGCTCGAAGCTCACGCGGTTTATCTCGGCGGTAAATACGAGCTGGGGAATGCCGCTCTGTTGGGAATGTTCCAGTTCCTGACAGGTAAAAACAAGGGTGCAGAAGCCGGCGCTGAGGACAGCTATAAACGCTATGTTGCATCGGTTGGCTGCCACTATTACTTCAGCAAGAGAACGATGGGTTACGCTGTTGCTTCTTATGCCAAGGGAAGCGGTATTCTTAATAACGACAATATGGCGACGAACCGAGTGATAACCACAGTTGGTTTAACACACTGGTTCTGATTTACAGCTCTTTTTGAAAGCTGACGGGGGATACCGCTCATTTTTAGTTTTACGAAAATGTGCGATATTTCCCGGTATCCATTTTTATGATTTTTCTTTACCCCTACTCGAGCATCACCAACCGGAAATGACAGATCAGAAAACGTTCAAGCAAGTCAAGGCGCAGGCTACACAGGAAAAAATGCTCGAAGTCGCCCGGGACATCATTCTGCATGAAGGGATTGAACGGTTAAGTATGAACCGTGTCGCAGAGCTGTCCGGGATGAGTAAAGGGGCTGTGATGTACCACTTCAAGACGAAGCGCGAACTGATTGCGGCTTTGCTTGAAGACTATGCGAACCATCTCAACAGCAATCTTGAAAGCCGCGAAAAAGAAGAGCGAACTCATATCAGTGATCCTGAGGAAGCATTCCTGGCCGCCTATATCAATTGGTTCCGGGATTTCGATCGCGATAATCACGGATGGGCTCAAATCGGTGTGAGTCTTCTTGCGCAGTTCTTTACGGATCCTGATCTTGTTGAGCCGGTTCGCGATTGGTATAGAAAGCTTTTTAGCAGACTTGGTTCCCTGCAAAAAGAAGAGCAGCCGAAAGCATTCCTGTCGGTTATGGCTCTCGAGGGGTTCTTCTTCACTCATAAGTTTGGCCTGGATCTGATGAAACCAGAGGAAAAAGAGATGGTCTATCAGCAGATTCTTTCCTTTTTTCTCCCCGGAAAGTCATCTGATAAAGTGAAAAAAGCGAGCAAAAAATAAAAATGGCAGATAAATAAACGGCCGGAATCCATCAGGGATTTCGGCCGTTTGTTTATGGTTCCGTCAGTGCAGTATCAGTTCTGAGCGTGCGAGTTCAGATGCACCGGAGCAGCGACCGTCTGAGTACGGGTGGTGGACGCGACCTGCGGGGTATCCGCTTTGAGTGACGCGCGGATCGAGGCGCGGGCGCTCTTCGAGACCGGGACGTAGCGCGTGGGTTTGAGTCCCAGCGCGGTTTCCATCATCGCGACCTCATTCTGCGGCATCTGGAAGTTAGAGGCCTTCACTCGGGCTGCGGCGCGGCGCACAAACCAGGCGGCCGTCGACTGCGGCGCGGTTCTCATGAACGACTGATAGGACGCGAGGTACTGATTCCGAAGCGTCGGATTCTGCTGCATCCGGGGGTCGTGCAGATAGAAGTGGAGGAGCGAGAAATACACCGACTGCACCTGGAACGCGTAGGGGAAGTCCGGGTACGCCTTCACGAAACTGTCGCAGTTCGCGATCACGTGCGAAAGTTCCGCGGGTGACGGGATATTGCGGTTTTTGTTATCCGCGCTGACTCGCCCGTTCCCCAGCGCCATCACGTCAAAGTACTGCTTCCACATCGGCGGGAGATTCGGGAGCTTCGCGAAGAACGAGTAGAGCGGTGTCACCTCAAACTTCGACCCCGAGATCGAATACGTCCCCCAGTCGAGGATATTCTCATGCAGCTCATGCTCGATATCGCCGAATTCCGGTTTTCCGACGAGATCCGTGACCTTAAACTGCGACGCCTCACGGCTATTAAACGCCACGAGGTTATTGAGGTACATCTTGTAGAACTCAGGGAAGGGCTTCTTCGCGGCGTAGAGCGACGCGTTTGCCTTCGCGAGGCTGATCACGCTGTCATGAAACGCCTTCAGTTTCGCGTCCGTCGGCGTCGCGATTGGCTTCGCCGTAAAGGGGTTCCAGAAGGTATTCAGAGTGCCGCCCGCGGCGAGTGAGTTCGCCGCGGCAGACGCCACCGCGGATGACGCCGGGTCCGCGGGGTGCAGCGTATTCTGACCCCAGTTAATGATCTTCCCAAGGGCATCGCCGATGGGATTGGCTGAGGCAGAAAGCGACGCGAAGCACGTAAGCAGTACGGCGATTTTTATAGTTTTTGTATGCATGGGGAAATCAATGAAGAGTCGCTTTTTAGACCGATTTATTTTAAGTCGAAACCCCGTTTTTTCCGGCAGATTCTGTCATCAATCTGTAATCATTTGATTTATCTCTAAATCTGACCTGCGAATGATTATCAGATCACGGGAATTCCGGCGCTTTCGGTTATGTGTTTGTCTGCCGGAAGATGAGAAAACCGACTTCAGAGCGACCAGGAACTGCCCCCAGAGGGAGGGGGAACCGAGAGAAACTTCCGATTTCTTCGCTGCCGATCCGAAAGCCTGAAAGACCTCCGCTCTGAAAGATACGTCCCGGTCTTTTTTCGTTTTTCTGTTTTATAAAACCGTTTAAAAACAAATCAATAATGATTGGTTTTTAAAGTATCAGATAAAAAATACCCTTCAGAAGAAAAGCCTGTGTGAGCGAGGTCTGTTGCAATTCCTGCGGTCAAAAGAGACTTAATGGTTCGGGGCATCGCACCTGGATGCAGATAGTAGATCCCCATTTCTTTAACCACTGACCTTTGGTTCTGAAAAACCGCGGACGCTGCTTTCCTCTGATTTCTTTACAGCCGCCTTTGCCCTATCCAAAGAGTGTCTCAATATCCTCTGAAACTCCCTCTTCATGCCGATATTACTAAATAGAATATCGTATGTAGAATAGCGTTACACCGAAGCGAGAACCGGATACAAAAGAACCGATTTTTGTCTTCCCTTCGGTACTGACCACAACGCTTCTGGAGAGAAAAGATATGAAAAATACCGCCATCTTTGCCGCGCTCTGCGGCGCTGCTTTCGCGATGTCAGGCACGGCCTTCGCCGCTCCGTCGGTGCTAGGGGTAACGACGGGCGCGGGCTATATCCCGATGGTGAAGGCCGTGAATGAAGTCTGCAAAGCGCCGGACGTGAAGATTGAAGGGCATTTCGGCGGCAATATCGGTCAGGAACTCGCTCAGATTGAGGCGGGGAATGACGTGTCAGTCGTGGTGTCAGACGCGTCGACCTTGAAGAAGATCAAGTCGAAAGTCACCTACACGAAGACCGTGACGCTTGGCGACACCCCGATGATGATGGTGTGGAAGAAGGGCCTGAACCTTAAGAGCCCGGCGGACCTCACGAACGCCTCCGTCACCCGTATCGCCGCTCCGGATCCGAAGGCCGCGATTTACGGCCGCACCGCGACCCAGTGGCTCTCGGGTCAGAAGCCTGAAGTGAAGAAGGCTCTTGAAGCGAAGTGGCTCACGGTCGGAAACGTCCCGCAGGCGATTTCGTATGTCGTCCGGGGAGAGGCGGATGTCGCCTTCGTGAACGTGGTCGCGGCGAAGAAGAATCACGAGAAACTCGGCGGCATGATGCCGGTGAAGACGGGTTACGAACCGATCACGATGACGGCGTCGATCGTGAAGGGCGCGCCGAACGAAAAGGCCGCGGAACAGTATCTCAGCTGCCTCACGACCCCGAAAGCGAAGGCCGTGCTTCAGAAGTTCGGCGTGGGCGACGTGAAGTAAGAGCGGGTCTGGGTGTGTTATGGACGGGGCGGTACTGAGTACTGGCCCCGTTTCATCCTGATGGCTTCAAAACTTGAAGAGGAAATTTCTGATGGTCTACTTTCCGGATTCTTATTTGGATGATCTGATCCGCGAGGACGCACCGTACGGCGACGAAACCTCCACGCTTCTCGGGATCGAGGATCAGCCGGGTATGGTGGTTGGGGCTCCGAAGGTGACGGGCGTGGTGTCGGGTGTCTCCGTTGCCGCGAAACTCTGCCGCCGGGTGGGTCTCAAAGCAACGGAACATGTGAAGGATGGCGATCGGGTGGAAGCGGGGACGCCCGTTCTGACGCTTGAAGGCACCGCGTCGCAGCTTCACCTGGTTTATAAGACCGCGCAGCGGCTTATGGAAACGTGCTCCGGGATCGCCGGTCGGACGCGTCAGATGGTGGACGCGGCGCAGTCCGTGAACCCGAACTGCCAGGTGGCGCTCACCCGCAAACACTTCCCGGGCGCGAAACTCCTCTCGCTCTACGCGATTCTGACTGGCGGCGGTGTCTTCCACCGAGCGGGGCTCTCGGAATCCATTCTCGTTTTTGATCAGCATCGGGTGTTTTTATCGGACCCCTTTAAGGCCGTGCACGACGCGAAACTGAAGTCCCCTGAACGCCGCATCACGGTTGAAGTGGCGACGGGAGAGGAAGGGCTCGCGTACTTTGAAGCCGGGGCGGACGTGATCCAGTGCGAGAAGTTTTCGACGGATGACCTCAAAGCCTTTGTGGACGCGGTGCGTGCCAAGTACCCCGCGGGGAAGATCCTTGCGGCCGGCGGTATCAATGGCTCAAACGCGTCGGAATTTGCCGCGACCGGCGTGGACGCGATTGTGACCACGTGGCCTTACTTCGCACAGCCCTTTGATATCAAGATGCGCTTCAAGGCCCTTTGATTTTCAGATGATGAATCGGGGATCCTAGGTGGGGATGGAGCCCCTGCGGGTGAGTCAATCGTCCCGCGGGGGCTCACTTGTTGCTTATCCCCCTCCTGGATCCGTTAAAAAAAGAGTCGCCGCTTTTCATTTTTGGGGAAAACCTTGATTTTGGTTTTGACTACATATTACGAATGAGAATCAAAATCATCTACGGAATAAGACAACGACCTCCGGAATCGTCGGGGGGAAAAGCCTTTATGTCCGTGAGGGGTCAGAAAAAATTGGAAATGGGAGGCGGGGCTTATTTAGCTTCGGAATGAAGTTTCTATCGGGTTTCAGTCCGTCATTCGGCGTAGGGAAATACCGCTCAGTATCTTTTAAAACCACGTCAGAAAGAGGGTTTTAAGATCGAAATTTCCCTTTGTAGAATGCCGGGATACCTTACGTTCTTAGGCCTGTAAACCGGGCTTCAAGGACGTATTAAACGACAGGAACCTTCTATTGGAAGTTAAAACTATGATGACTAAGCCTCTCCTTCTTGCGGCGGCAATTGGTGTTGTAACCCTTGCGATCTCAGGCACAGCTTCGGCGGCTTCTTCTGTTCTCGGTGTTACGACGCCCGCGGGCTACATCCCGATGGTGAAAGCATTGAATCAAGTCTGCGAAGCGCCTGGCGTCAAAATTGAAGGGCATTTCGGCGGCAATACCGGGCAGCAGATCGCTCAGATTGAGGCGGGAAGCGGGGTCTCGGTTGTGGTGACAGACGCCGCGACGCTGAAGAGCATCAAGTCGAAAGTGACCTACACGAAGACGATGACGCTCGGCGGCACGCCGATGATGCTTGTGTGGAAGAAAGGACTGAACCTCAAGGGGCCAGAGGATCTCACCGACGCCTCTGTGACCCGCATCGCAGTCGCGGATCCGAAGGCCGCGATTTATGGCCGCACCGCGGCTCAGTGGCTTTCCGGGCAGAAGCCTGAGGTGAAAAAGGCGCTCGAACCGAAGTGGCTTGCCGTCCGGAACCTCCCTCAGGCGATGTCCTATGTGGTCCGGGGAGAAGCCGATGCCGCGTTCGTGAATGTTCTCGCCGCGAAGAAGAACGAGCGAAAGCTCGGCGGCTCGGTAAAGGTGACGTCGGGGTACGAGCCGATCACGATGACCGCTTCGATCGTGAAAGGGTCGCCTAATGAAAAGGCGGCAGAGCAGTACCTCAATTGCCTCGGGACCCCGAAAGCGAAAGCGGTTCTGAAGCAGTTCGGTGTAGGGAACGACGTCTGAAGCGATTTTTAAATAAGGAAGAGGGGGGCAGCCTTACCCCTCCTCTGATTTTCAGGACTAAAGGAAGAGAGAAGAGCAGATGGTCTACTTTCCGGATTCAACGTTGAATGACCGGTTCCGCGAGGGCGAGACTTCCCGCGGCAGAGGGTCTGCGGCCCCCGAGCCACTCCTCTCTCTCCTGGAGGGCAACGCTGGAGATCAGCGGGCGGATGACGATTCGGCGTTTCATAGGGACAGCGCGACTGAAGACCGCTCGGATCCCCGTGGCTCTGAGTCTCTCGTCATGGATCTTTCCTGTGTCCGGGGAAAGAGCCGCTTTCACTTCGTTCTCAATATGCCCCTCTCAGGTGTCACCGCTGTCATGGGGGAGAGCGGCGCGGGGAAGACCACGTTTTCGCAGCTGATTGCCGGTCTGATCCGACCGACGGAAGGGTTTCTGAGACTCGGAAACCGCCTGTTCGCGGATACCCATCGACACTTTTTTCTCCCGCCGCATAAGCGCGGCATTTCCATGGTGTTCCAGGATCATCGTCTGTTCCCGCACCTTACGGTCCGCGGGAATCTGACGCTCGCGGAAAACTGGGGCGGCAGGAAAGCGCGCGTGGCGCTGGAGGATGTCGCCCGCTTCTTTGAAATCACGCCGTTTCTTGACCGGAAGCCGGGGACGCTCTCCGGCGGCGAATCCCAGCGCGTTTCACTCGCGCGTGGCGTGATGGCGGCGGACTCCCTTTTGATTCTGGATGAGGCGCTCGCGTCGCTTGATCCTCCTCGGAAGGCGAGGCTCCTCGAACAAATCGCGGCGCTTCCGACGCTGATTGATGTTCCGGTCCTCATGATCACGCATTCCCCCGCGGAAGCCCTTCGGGTGTCCGAAAAAGCGATTGGGCTATCGAAGGGACAAATTGCCGCGACCGGGGACACTCGCTCGGTGCTGGAGTCCTGCGGATTCCTGAAGGAGGAGGGGAACCATGCCTGAGTGGCTTTCGATCTTCTTATCCCCCGACCTCTGGGAGTCGCTCACCGGTCCCTTGTGGCTCACCGGTAACGCGCTTTTCTGGAGTCTCGCGCTGCATGCGCTTCTGTCGATCCCGATCGCCTTTTGGCTCGCAAGGCAGCAGAACATTCTCACGAAACTCGTGGGATTTGTGACGACGCTTCCGCTCATCTTCCCTCCGATCGCGCTTGGGTACCTGCTTATGGTGCTTCTCGGTCAGAACGGGTGGATCGGCGGATGGCTCAAAACCGAGTGGGGGATCCGGGTGCTCTTTACACCGGAAGCGGTGATCCTCGCGGCCTTTGTGGCCGGCATTCCGCTCGTCGTTCGGCCGCTTAAAGCCGCGTTTTCAGACGCGAAGCTGCGGGACCTCGAGGCAGCCGCATCGCTCTGCGGCCTTTCGCCCCTGAAGCGCTTTCTCTTAATCACTGTGCCGCTCGTTCGTAAGCCGCTCGCCGCCGCCTTTATTCTCGCAGCCGGCCGAGCGATCGGGGAAGTCGGAATCACGATGATGCTCGGCGGCAATATCGAGGACCGCACGGCGACCGTATCGCTTGAGATCTTCAATGCGGTGGGCCGAGGTGACTTTGATGAAGCCACCGCGCTCTGCGGGGTGCTCGCCGCGATTTCGCTTTGCTTCTATGTGCTTCTCGACCGTCTGGGGGCGAGCGATAAGGCCTGAGGTTCTTCAATCCTCAGGCGTATCCGCCGAGTCTCTCGGTCTCGGGACGGTTTATATCGGAGCGTTGCGGGATGAGGAAACCGCGCTTGGCGAACGGCTTCATTTTCCGGAACAAAGCTTTGTGGTGACGGGGCTCCTCGTCGAGTGGACGGCGGAGGGCGTACAGACCCTCGTCCGTCCCCGCCTCCCGCAGAACGCCGTGGCGTTTAAGAATGGCTATGGGCCGGTCGATCTGAAAGAGGCGGTTGCAACCTACGAGCGGAACTTCCGCGCGTACCGTGAGGCGAACGGGATGAAACTGAAGTCCTGGACCTTTGAAGTCGTGAACGGCGCGACGAGTATTGACTATATGGATGGCCGCGAAAACATGACCGATATGCTCAAGGGGCGCGGTTTCCCGCTGAAGTAAAACGCATCCGTGAAAGCGTGAAGACCGTTTTTCCAATTCACGCCTACACTTCGGGGCAGTCTGAAGGGGACCGCAACGATCTCTTCTTTGCTTTAAAAAATAGCCCGCCGAAACGGAGAACTCACAGACTGGGCTCTCCGTTTTTTACGGACGAAAGGAAAAAATGATCAGCCGCCGAATGCTGTTCGCCTGTGCCGCCGGGATCGTGGCGGGCACCGACGCCCGCGCCGAAACGACGCCGGGGAGTGACATCAACGCCGTCAAAACTCCCGTCACCGATGGCTCCCGGGATGTGACCGCCGCGTTTCTCGATGCGCTCAAAACCCACGATCGGGTCTATGTACCGGAAGGGACGTTCCGGATAGATAGCCGCGTGGACCTTTCGCGTCTCTATGGACCGGGGATTCTCACCTTTGACAACGGACACGAGATCGCGCTCACGACGCCCGCGGATTCGGAGACGCTCGATCAGATGTTCTTTGCCGACCTGAAGTACGCGGTGGAGAAGGTGGGCGTGCAGGATATGTCGGTCTGCGGGGGCGCTGTCTTCCTCTCTCAAAATGTCCGGAACCCGGGCTGGAGCGATAAATCGGTTGTCCGGGTGTCGGAATACGCGTTTCCAGGATTCGCTGATAAACGGCCGGCGTTCCGGATTGAGACGGACGCGGATCAGACGGCTCCGGTGTCGACCGTCGCTTTCCTCGGTCTCGGGCACGGGCAGGGCTGCCAGGCCGTCCGGGAAGAGGGGCGAACCGTGATCTACACGACGAAAGGCCCCTCAGCCGATTCTCCCGCGGGGAACGGCGTCACCCGGATCACGTGGCGGGGAGATGCTACCCGGGAGTCGAACTTCCGGGTGACCCGGACCCCGAAGAGCGACTTCCACCAGGTGGGATTGTCACCGGATGGGGAATATCTTCTTGGGTTCGTCCAGGGGCGGATCACCGTCTTTAAGCGGCTAGAGCTTCTAGCTCACCCCGACAGCGCGAAACCCGTTCTCACGATTCCGTTCCGCGATGAACGCCCGAGGCGCTTTGTGTCGGGTCTCACGACTGACGGCCGCTTTATCTATGTGCTGCAAAGCTCCACGGCAGACCCCTGGATGAAACAGCGGATCGATGTCTTCACGAGGGAAGGGCGGCACCGGAAGACGATAGAGACGGATTCGTTCCTTGCGTTTCTCCCTGAAGCTGCGAAAGAGGGGACAGCGAAGGGCTTCTTTCCGATCAATAAGGAAGTGGAGGGGCTCTGCGTCTGGCGGAACGCGCTTCTTATGGTCAGCAAGCTCAATTTCGCCATTCCCCGCGACACAGTGACGCATGAGGGGCGGTTCTATATCGCCGCGCATGACTCAAAGGGCGTCCCTCCGCCCAATCTCCAATACTGGCGCGAGGCAAAAAAGGTTTTTCCAACCGCTAACCCATGGAATCCAGACCAAAACTACCGTGGATTCCGGGGTCAGGTCACGCATCGGTTCTTAATTGGGATCGTTCCGCGCGGTTTTCTTCGATCGGATGCTCCCTTGAACATAAAATAGAATCCTATAATACAAATCGCGTCCGCCCGGAATCGAAAAAAATCGATTTCCGGGCTTATTTTTTGGGATTTTTCGGATCCTCATTTTCTTAAAAGTGATACATAAATTTATCTCTGTAATGTCGTTTTCTATCTCTTTTTACTGGCTATTTATCAGGGACAAATTAATGTCGTTAAAATTTTTTAAAGTTATCTTTAAAGATCAAGAATTTTTTGTTATTTACCGTTTATATCAATGCTGTAAATACGGTTATTCAGTACGGTAAACAGTCTGACAGGTCAGAGTGAGTCAGGGAGTGAAGTTGGAACTTCTGGACGCTGATGAGCGGGGAGGAAGGATGGCTTTGAGGATCGTCGATCTCGTTATGGTTTCAGAGGGAAAAGCACTCTGAAAACGGTCCCTGAAATTTTGATTTTTAACTTAAGGAGATAAAAAACAGCAAGTTTTATCAAGAAAGACAAAGCACTCTAGAGAAACAAAAAACCATAAAAATAGATAATTACAGGATTACCTGTAGCAGATTCGATCTTGCTGGAACCATTGTGTTTTGTGCTTAGACTGAGTGTGAAGATCAACACTCATTTTTGCAAGACCACCCCGAGTTTCGGTCTTTCCAGGGAGCGACATCGGTTATAAAACAAAAAGGTAAGGCTGATTTTTAGAGCCGTGATTCGGTTGGAGTCGGTTGCGATCGATCCAAATGGGGGGTGCACCGACACAAGGGCACGAGGGAAAAGCTGAAAGCCCGCGGCCAGGATTACGAGCCCTTATAGTGCCTGTTTTAGCTGGCTTTCCTATATCTTCTGCTGAATGCGGATCCCAGAGACCGGCAGGTCAGAGCTTCACCTTCTTCGCCGCCTCCCGCTGAGCCTTGCGGCCGCGGCGGTCATAAAGCGCGGTGGTGGTGATGCTCGCGTGCCCCATCATATCTTTCACGGTCGAGATATCGACATTCTTGTCAAGAAGCCGGGTCGCGAAGGTACGGCGGAGGTCATGCGTCGTGATGTCCTCAAGCCCCGCCCGGATCCGGTACTCCTGAACCACGTGCCCCACGGCGTGAGGGGTGAGCGGCGCGGTCGGGTCAAATTTCCACCCTTTGAAGAACTTCCCAAACACAAATTCCCCTTCTTTTCCGCGGACATCAAGCCACCGGGCAAGGGCATCCTTCACTTCCGGAATCATGAACACCTCTCGCTCCTTATCGCCTTTGCCGATAAAGCGGATAGAACTTTCCGCGAAGTTCACGCCCTTCAGTTTGATCGCGGACACCTCGGCCCGGCGCATCCCGCAGCCAAGAAGCAGACAGAGAATCGCGTGATCCCGGATCGTGATCGGGTTCATCTCAATCTGGGTGGCATCAAGCAGCGCCTCAGACTCATCCTCGGTGATCGCGCGGCCGGCCGCAAGACGGAGAAACCGTATGGATTTCACAAGCTTAATCCTAGCGAGCGTCTCCGCGTCCATCTGTTTCAGAAGGAACGCCTGGTTCGCGACGCCTTTGAAAGCTGAGAGGTAGCAGTTGATCGACCGGGGGCTCATCCGGGGCTTCCCGTTTTCGTCTGGCTGCTGCATCGCGGTGATAAAGGCGAGCACGTGCTCGTATCGCATCGCGGACCAGTTGAGAAAGCGGAGGTCTGTCGCTCCAGCCCAGTGAGCGATTACATTCAGTTTGCTTGTCATCGTGTAGCGGGAAGTACCACCATGAAGAGTGGCGATAAACGCCATTGCAGGGTTCACTTCCGGGGCGTCAGAATTATGGCGAATTATGAGCTCATTCTGAACCGGATCGAGGACTTCATTTTCCATAATTTTGTGTACCTTAATTCAGAAAAACGGGATGACAGACATCGCAAGAAGGATTCTATTTTTGAATTATAGGAAAAATAGGATCCGTTTTTGGGGTGCTGGAGACTCCAGAGGACGTGAGAAGAGGCTGAAAACGGACTCTTTATTAACCGCCCTCACGGATTGAATCATATAATCGACATTATATTATCCTATTTTTGGAGAAAAAAGGGCGGAAAAATGACCCTGAGAGCCATCGAATTGAATCCGTTTTGGTGATCAAAGGGCTCGTTCCTCAAAATTTGAGCCGTTTTAAATCGATCTCTGTTTCCTATGCAAAGTTAAATTTACAAATTGATATCTGCATAAAGTCTGAGAACCTTGAAATATCCTGAAATCTGGATCCAGGAACGGAACGCTAAAAGTCAGGTTTGGGAATCCGGGCAGTCTGGGAAGCATCCAGAGATTTTCCTCATGACAGACGTTTGAGAATGCGGGCGAAGAGGCTGTGTGACGCCCAGAACCGATTGAAACAGGACTTTGGGCAGGAAGGGTCACGCATTAAGGAATTGGGTCAGCCAGGTGTTGCATCCTTCAGTATGGTCCTTTCGATTTATTTCCCTCCTCAGCGCTTAAATTCACAGCGTGGAAGTGCAGTCAGAAGCCGTTCGTATCAGTGGCACCGCAGAGCCAGCCTCTGGCGTCACGAGAAAATAGTCCACCCTGCTTTTTCCTTTGTGACGAGACGGTTCTAAATGGACATTACAAATTGCGCCTCCGAGCGTAATGAAATCTATATATACGAAAACATAAGTTAAAGAAATTAATCAATTTATTTCACTACTCTTTTTTAAACACGTTCGAAGGATATACTTTTAAAAGTAACAAAAATGGTTTCCAGCTATAGCTCGATAGGGGGTCTTTCAAATGGATAAATTTGTGTTGGTTTTAGCTGCGGCACTCTGTTTCAGCACAAGTGCTATCGCGGAAGTTACCTGTCATACTGATGCGTTTGGCGACGTGAACTGTACCGGATATGACAAGGATGGTCATTATGTCAACACCACCTCTCACAAAGATGCCTTTGGAGATGTCACCACAACTGGGCATATTGGGAATAGTAAAGTAAACACCACAGCTCACACAGATGCCTTCGGTGATGTCAATACAACCGGGCATATCGGGAATAGTCAGGTAAATACCACCGCCCACACAGATGCTTTCGGTGATGTCAACACAACCGGGCATATCGGGAATAGTCAGGTAAATACCACCGCCCATAAAGATGCCTTTGGAGATGTCAGCACAACCGGGCATATTGGGAAGAAAAAATTAAACAGTACCGCCCACACAGATGCCTTTGGAGACACGTCCTACAGGTAGTTATAACTGATTGTTCCTGAACCCCAATTTAAAGCCGCTCCACATTCGAGAAGCGGCTTTTTATTGTGCTGTGCGCTCTTTTACCCCACCTTGATCGAGAAAACTTCTTTAAGTGCCTTTCCACGCGAACGCCGGCGGCCCTGCTCCCACTTCCGGCGAGCGACTCACCAGATGGGAATTCAGAGACGTTATGAAGGTGTTTAAAACCGGATTTAGAGTTCCGTGTACTTCTTTGATTTGCCCTTTGCCTTTTCGACCGGGTATTTCGCCGCGTTCTTATCAATCTTGTTCTGGATCGCTTCCGGAATGTCGATATTGAGGGCGTTAGCCATATAGATGCAGTAGATCATGACGTCTGCGAGCTCTTCCGTCATTTCAGGCTTCTTACGGGCGGCCTCAAGATCGGTGCCGGACCACTGGAAGAGCTCAAGGAGTTCCGAGGATTCAAGAGAAATCGAGATCGCGAGATCCTTGGGATTATGGAACTGCTTCCAGTCCCGTTCGTTCCGGAACTCGATCGCCTTCGCTGCCGCTTCTTCAAATGTGATTTTGCTCATAATCGTCTTCTTTTTCCGATCTGTCGAGGCTATCACATTATCTGTCAAAATAACTTTCGCCACTCTTTCAGTCTTACATGGAGTGGTAAAACATGCGATATTCGCAGGAGTT
>ENA-UESI01000011-UESI01000011.1-human-gut-metagenome-genome-assembly--contig:-NODE-11-length-123959-cov-7.763299_pt1 | contig 123959 bp, 101 predicted proteins | sample MGYA00243005_ERZ508006 | MGnify/ENA primary metagenome ERZ508006 (study PRJEB26167, sample SAMN06115436) | human gut metagenome | host: Homo sapiens | place: China:Shandong | collected 2015-06-10... | reverse complement strand
AAGAGCAGCAAATTCGCGTTTTTATGCACTCATTACAAAAATTTTCTGCAAAATAAAATTTGTGTAACTGCATTTTTACCGCAAACAACCATAAAAAAACAACGACGACATGAAAATAATATTCATACCGTCATTGTTTTTATGTATGTTGTTGAAGTGGAAAATAAGGTTCAGAAAAGTAATTTATTCTTTTCCTTTAAATTAAAATCCATTTTTGTTTTTTATTATTTCTTTAGACTTTCTTAAACTGTTTCTCATACTTTCTTGAAAGAAAGTCAGCAAAGAAAAATAAATTCCAATGCTTAACAGCAAAAGTCTAGAACTTCCAAACAAAATTCACATTACCTGTGAACCCCTGCTTTTTGCCGCCCCAGCCCTGCAGACCGATATTTATCATCGGGTCGTTGACGCCTTTCGGCTGCAAAATGTAACCTACTTCCAGCAGGCCGCTGCTGCCTTTGATGCTGGGCGCCGGCGTGCTTAGACCTTTGACTGTGGCTCGCGCTTCGCCGTCAAATTCGTATTCATACGCCAGCCCCACGTAGCCACTGCTGCGCTCGCCATAATCCTTACTCAAACGTGCGCCTACTCTGGCACGGGTACTATCTACAGCGTCAAAATCGTACACTTCGCCGTTACCTTCACCGCCCAAAGTAACGCTGTCGCCGCCCTGATGCGTATAGAACAGTTTTGCGTACAAATCAACTTTAGTGGTGTCGTTGATTTTGTTCACTTTGCCGATTCCCAGATGAGCACCATAGTAGCTGCTGCTGCTGTCGTAATCGGCAAAGACCTTGCTGCCGCCGACGCCGATCAGATCGCCGCTGGCATAGTCGGCATCCATGCGACCGTAACGCAGACTGCCTTCGTAATAGACACCATCGTTATTGTCTTGACGTGCTAAAAGTCCGATACCATAGTATTTAGTATTGCCGTCGGCGCGGATACCGCTGTCGAGATGGCTGGTGTAGTTGCCCCAGCCGTATTCCAGCAGTGAACCGTAGGTAAGCTTGCCAGCGTTGTTAGCAACGGCTTTGGCCAAACCCAATGCCATATTATAACCATGCACGTCGGCGTAGGAGCCACTCTTATAGCGCATACTGCCGCCACTCATGGCGCCAAACATTTCTGCTGTAGTGCCTCCTGCCGTTTGCACCGCATTGGCGATGCCTTTATCCGTCACCATATCGGCGCCGCTGTTGAGGAAGGCGGCTGCCGCCAGCTGGGTCTCCACCGGCGATTTAGCTTGTTCCGTCGTTTTGGCAGGAACTTTATCTACTGTAGCAACGATACTATTACCGTCAGCACTAAGTTCTGTCGTAAATTCATACTCCAGGCTCACACCCTGTTGCATATTACTGTAAACAACATCGTCTGCCGTAATGCCGTTAGCGTTATAAAACAAATTTAAGGTATCATTAACATTCAGTAACTCAGCCGCACCTGCTACGCCAATATTAACTTTACCATTCGAAATATCCGTACCACCTGCATTTGTCAAGGTCAGTATCGTATCGCCCGCCTTTATATTTCCAGGCAGATAAAAATTATAGTATTCAAAATTCTTAATGTTTGTAGCACTCAACCCTTTGGTATATATATTGAGCGTATTACCTGTACGCATATCCTTAGCTGTATCCGTTGAGTACCCGCCAAAGATCGAACCTTTAAAAATTGGTACTTGGCCGTTATCGCTCTTTATTGTAACTGTATTGTTTATAGCATTATTACTTTCACTCCAGCCGCCAAAAATAGATGTATCAAAAGTACCGCCATTAACAGTTACACTGTTATTACTGACAATGCCACTCTTACTATAGCCACCTCTGACATACCCATTTACACTGCCGCCGGTTATTACTACCGTATTCCCATTGACCGCCCCGCTTCCGCCACTGTCGCCGCCATAAACATCTTCTTTTATATCACAATTAGTTATGGTAACAATATTTCCTTCTGCATTGCCTCCGGAGCTAAAACCCCCTTCGACTGACGATTTTACCTGGGTACCAGTAATTTCTACGCTGTTACCAGTAACACTGCCGTCCTCACCACTCCTGCCACCAAACACTGAAACTATTTTGCCGCCATTAATAATAACGCTGTTATTTTCAGTATCATTTTTTTCACTCCAGCCGCCATAAATATTTGATTTAGCTGTACCATCACTAAAAAAAACTTTATTATTCCTTACTGCTCCCGTGGTACTATTATTATCATTTCCGCTATAACCACCATAAATAGAGCTGGCAACTGTATCACTGCCGCTAAATACTACAACATTACCTTCCACATCTCCTTTGCCATTGCTGAACCCGCCATAAATGGCATTACTTATATTACCATTGCTGATCTTAACGCTGTTTCCAGTAACATTACCGTCATTCCCATAGCCGCCAAAAACACGTATTGCTTTAACATCAGCGCCACTAATAGTTACACTGTTATTTTGAACACTACCGCCAAGTCCAACCTTACTGGGATCTATTTGCCCGCCGGCTATATCCCAAACATCTACCGTACCCCCACTGATAGTAACCTCATTCTCCTTGACATTTCCCTGACCAGTAATGTAAGCACCAACAATGTTTTCTCTAGTCTTGCTGATCTCGCCGCCTGTGACAGTCACCGTATTTCTTACTGCGTCAAAGTCTTTATTTTCAGCACCACTGATGCGGCCTTTCGCCTCACCTGACTTGATCAAGACATGATTCGCTTCAGTATTACCTTTAGAACTACGACCACCTTTTATTTCTCCTGTTACCGTCCCTCCATCTACTATTACTGTATTATTTTTGACAGATCCGGTTCCATCTGCAGCATAACCACCATAAGCATCTCTGATAGTACCATTTACTGCAATAGTTACTGTATTATTACTAACATCTTCTGTAGATACCGATCCGGCTTCAATAATACCGCCATAAGTACCAGACACACTGCTCGAGCTTTTTTCGTCAATAACCAAAGTAGAACCACTTGGATTTTTTATACCAACATAATGTTCTACACCGGATATTTTTTTCCATTCACCGCCGTCGTTTGCCCACACCGGCGTTGTATAACAGCTCAGTACTGCTCCTGTCAGCACTGCCGCTATTATCCTGCTGCTCAAAACCTTGTTATTAACTTTTTTCTTCATCACTGTTCACCCTTCGTTATCATTTTTTGTTTATAACATCTTTAAAAGTATGTCTGAACCAATTCATAGTCCGAGCTATTTTTTCGTCCCCTCTCCAGCTTACTTTGGTCCTTAGCAAGCTGCAGCAAGTCCACAAACTGCTTATTTAGTCAATACCGTACTCTACCGCCTGAAATGCTGCGGACGGCTGCAAAAAATCATCCAACCTGCAATGCAAAGTATTGGCAACCCTCAACAGCAGCTTCATATTTGTACCAGCCCTGCCGTGCTCTATATTACTCAGATGAGTCTGGCTGATACCTATACGTTCAGCCAGTTCCTGCTGACTGATCTGACAGGCACTGCGCATAAAGCGGATATTACTGCCGATATTTTGCAGGCATTTTTCATCATACATCTTTACACCTCCACTCCTGTGCTGCTGAAAATATTGTTCTGTCTAATAATCACTTTCTTAAAAAGCCGATTTTATTTACTAAACTTCAAAACATTTGTTAAAATAATATTCGCACTTATTATAGCACGTCTGTACCCCCCCACAAGACATACTAACGGATATATTCGCCGCAGCTTGGCTATCTATTGCCCTTACGTTTTGCCAGCCGCCGAAGTTACTGCCTGTCCGCCGTTGGTAAAATTTTTCATAAAGCTGCAAAGGCTGCCGGTATGGCGTACTTTTGCCCGCCTTTACCCTAAAAAAAGGCATAAAAAAAAGTACCGTTATCAAAACGGTACTTGGATGACTTAACTATTTAGAAATTTGTTCAGGCTTTCGTGCTGCCAAAGCCGCCGCCGCGGACTGCTTTATCGATGTCGGCATCGCCGTCAGCTACCAGATATTTATAAAAAATACCCTGCGCTACGCGCTCATCTTTTTTCAGCGCTACCGGCTCAGTTCCCATATTCAGCAGCGCCAGCATGATATGGCCTTCGTTATCGGCGTTGTTATAATAGTCAGCGTCGATGATGCCCTGATTATTGACCAGGGAAATATGTTTTTTAACGGCGATACTGGAACGGATATGCACGCCCAAATACTCATCGTCCTGCATATAAGCCTTGATGCCTGTCGGCACCAGCTGCAATTTTCCCGGCAGCAGTTCAATATCCTCCGGCAGACAGATGTCGTAGCCGGCAGATTTCTGGGTTTTACGCTCCGGCATCGGAAACTCGACCGCAGCATATTTAGTGATTTTTTCAAAGCCTCTTATTTTCATAGTGCACCTCGCTTACAAAAAATCCCGCCGAAGGAATCAGCGGGATTTGAAATTTATTGCTTATTTTTCAAGACCGGTAGCCAAAACAGCTTTACGGGACAGGTTGATACGACCTTTTTGGTCGATCTCGGTCACTTTAACGACGATTTCGTCGCCAACGGAAACCACATCTTCAACCTTGCCTACGCGTTCGGTGGAAAGCTGGGAAATATGTACCAGGCCTTCTTTACCCGGCAGGATCTCGACAAAAGCGCCGAAGTTCATCAGGCGGGTAACTTTACCGGTATAGACCTTGCCCACTTCGGCATCGGCAACGATACCGTGGATCATATCGATAGCTTTAGCGGCAGATTCGCTGTTGACAGCAGCGATGAAAACTTTACCGCTGTCGTCGATGTCGATTTTAGCGCCGGTTTCTTCCACGATCTTTTTGATCATTTTGCCGCCGGGGCCAATAACTTTGCTGATCTTTTCAGGATCTACGCTGATCGTAGTGATCTTCGGAGCATACTGGGACAGCTCTTTGCGCGGTTCGGAAATGCATTCCATCATGATACCCATGATATGGTCGCGGCCGCGTTTAGCCTGTGCCAAAGCCTGCGTGAAGATGTCTTTATTGATACCGTCGATCTTGATATCCATCTGGATCGCGGTGATGCCTTTATCAGTACCGGCAACCTTAAAGTCCATATCGCCCAAAGCGTCTTCCAGGCCCTGGATATCGGTAAGGATAGTGAAATATTCGCCGTCTTTGACCAGACCCATTGCTACGCCTGCTACAGGAGCTTTGATAGGTACGCCTGCATCCATCAAAGACAGGGTGCTGGCGCAGACGCTGCCCATAGAGGAAGAACCGTTGGATTCCAGAGTTTCAGAAACCAGGCGGATCGCATACGGGAATTCGTCTTCGGAAGGAATGACCGGCAGCAAAGCGCGTTCTGCCAAAGCGCCGTGACCGATCTCACGACGACCGGGACTGCGCATCGGTTTGGTTTCGCCAACGCTGTACGGAGGGAAGTTGTAGTGATGGATATAACGCTTGGTATCTTCTACGCCCAGGCCGTCAAGGATCTGTGCTTCACGCAACGGAGCCAGTGCCAGAACGTTGAGGATCTGAGTTTGGCCGCGGGTAAAGAGCGCGCTGCCATGTGGACGTGCCAAAAGACCTACTTCGCAGGTAACAGGACGTACTTCGTCCAGCTGACGTCCGTCAGGACGGATCTTATCAACGGAAATAGTGCGGCGGACGATCTTTTTCACCAGCTTCTGGGTGATATACGCTACGTCTTTAGCATTATCAGGATATTTTTCGATAAATACTTCGGCGATTTCAGCTTTTACCTTAGCAACGTTTTCTTCACGCTCTAATTTATTAGCGTCCATCAGGGCTTCTTTCAATTTATCTGCGCCATAGGCTTCGATCTCGGCAGCGATTTCAGCAGGAGGTTCATAAACAGGAACTTCCATTTTCGGTTTGCCGACTTCCGCCATGATTTTTTCCTGGAAAGCAACCAGCTCTTTGATAACGCCGTGAGCGAACCAGATAGCGTCAAGCATAGTTTCTTCAGAAACTTCTTTAGCGCCTGCTTCAACCATCAAAATAGCGTCTTTAGTACCGGCAACTGCCAGGTTCAATAAACTGGCCTGTGCCTGTTCGACAGTAGGACAGATCACGAACTCGCCGTCAACAAGACCGACGCGCACACCTGCGATCGGGCCTTCAAAGGGAATATCGGAAATAGATAAAGCGCAGGAAGCGCCGATCATTGCCGGCATATCCGGAGCATTATCAGGATCGACAGATACGGCAGTAGCTACGATCTGCACATCATTATGATACCCGTCAGGGAACATCGGACGGATCGGACGGTCGATCAGACGGCTGGTCAAAATGGCCTGCTCGCCGGGACGGCCTTCACGTTTAATAAAGCCGCCGGGGATTTTACCGACAGCGTACATTTTTTCTTCAAAATCTACAGTCAACGGAAAGAAGTCTACTCCTTCCCTGGGTGTTTTTGTACCAGTTACCGCAACAACTACTGCGGTATCGCCATAACGAACTAAAACGGATCCATTTGCCTGCTTGGCGATCTTACCGATCTCCATGGTAAGCGTTCTGCCGCCAAGCTCCATACTGTAAGTATGCATTCTTCTGCCTCCTCTAAGTTTTCACAATTTAGGTTACCTGATTGTATTCGCCATAAATCGCATTTTTCCTTTTACTTTTTAAAATTTTCTTAAAAAATCTTTGCTGTATATTTTACCTGTTTCTGCAGACCTGTAAAAAATTCTAAAAGCACAGGCTTTATACCTGTGCTTTTAAATGCTTTATTTTTTTAAACGGAGCAGTTTGCCTAAAAACGGCGACAGCAGCGAAATAAATGCCGCCGTCAGAAACAGCAGGCAGATCGGCCGCGTCCAGAATACCGAAAAGCTGCCGTCGCTCATGATCAGCGAACCCACGAAATTCTGTTCTGCCATCCCGCCCAAAATAATGCCGATAACGATAGCCGACATGGAAAATTCTGTTTTATTCAAAAAATAACCGATAATGCCGGCGGCGACCATCAGATAAACGTCGTTCATGGAATGATTGTAAGAATAAGTACCCACGAAGGTCAGCATAATGATGATCGGCAGCAGGATTTCTGTCGGTACGTTCACCACTTTAACAAACAGTCTGATCAGCGAAAAGCCCAGCAGCGACATAATGACGTTTGCCAGCAAAAGACCGATGAAGATCGCATAAACGTCCGGCGCCTTTTCGACAAACAGCAGCGGCCCCGGCTGCAAGCCCTGCACCATCAGGGCGCCCAGCATGATCGCCGTGGCTCCGTCACCCGGTATCCCCAGCGTCAGCACCGGTATAAAAGCACCGCCCGACACAGCATTATTGCCGGCTTCCGGTGCGCAGACCCCTTCCGGTTCACCGGTACCGAACTTATCTTTATGACTGGACCAGCGTTTGGCCTGGTCATAGGAAACAAAAGAAGCTATATCCCCGCCTGTACCCGGTACGCAGCCAATAAAGGTACCGATAAACGAGGAACGCACCAGTGTCCAGAAAACACGTTTAAAATCGCTCCAGGACGGCAATACCCGGTCTAGCTTTACCTCCTGCTGCAGCCCCGTCTGTTTATGATAATATTCCTCTACTGTGGTCAGCATCTGCGCAAACGCGAACAGACCGATCAGAATAGGGATAAAGGAAACCCCGCCCAAAAGATAGGTAGTATCCAGAGTAAAGCGGATCTCGCCGCTCATGGCGTCGATACCCACCGTTGCCAGGAATAAACCGATAACGCCGCCCATGATGCCTTTAATGACAGAGCCTGAAGAAACGCTGGTGATGATACTGAGACCAAAAATCGCCAGCGCGAAATATTCCGGCTTGGAAAATTGCAGAGAAACCTTTGCCAGCTGCGGCGCCATAATGATCAGGCAGATCGTGCTGAAAATACCGCCAAAAGTGCTGGCAAGAGTAGAAAGCCCCAGTGCGCGCCCTGGCTGCTTCAATACGGTCGCCATCGGATAGCCGTCCAGAGTAGTGGCAACAGAAGCCGGAGTTCCCGGAGTTTTGAGCAGGATAGCCGAAATCGAGCCGCCGTAGATCGCGCCGCAGTAAATGCCGATCAGTATTAAAATGCCGCCCATGCCCTGAAAAGTGAAGGTCAGCGGAAACAGCAGCGCCAGTCCCATATTGACGCTGAGGCCCGGCATAGCGCCAAACGCGATCCCGGCACCGACCCCGAAAATAAGTCCCAGCAGATTTAAGGGCACAAAAATCATTTCTAAAGCTGTTAAAATATCGGTCATGATCTGTAACCCCCTATCCTAAAAACATTGACTGCGGCAGCTTGGTGCTCAGCAAAATATCAAAGATCAGATAGATAAAGCCAACCGTCAATGCAGCCGTCAGCGCGATCCGCAGCAGGCTGCGGCAGCCCAGGACCAGCATCACGGCGGGGATCATCAGCAGCGCCGCCAGATAAAAGCCCAGCAGTTCGATCACCAGGCAAAAAAGCACGGCCAGCCCCATAACGATATAAACCCGAAGATTGGCAGGCGTATTGATCACGACCAGCCTCACTGCGAGGGATTTTCTATTCCAAAAGGTATGCCCCAAAAGTACCAGGCCTGCCAGTGCCAAAACAACGCCCAAAGCAAAAGGCCACACCCCTGCTCCAGGACCTGTTTCCGTCATGGACAGCGGGAACGCTGATGCTGAATGCATCATAAAAAGACCCAGCAGCAGCCCCAGTACACCTATCAGATAATTGCAAAGCTTCATATCGATCATCAGTATCTAAATCCTTTTAAAAGCTCCGCCGGTACATACCGACGGAGCAGTTTTTCTCAATAAATTTTATTTGGCTTTCCCAAGGAATTTTGCATACATCGCATCGTCATCCTGCATCATTTTAGCGCATTCATCGCCAATGATAACAGTAGGATCGATACCCTGCTTGATGAAATATTCTTTGAACTCTTTCGATTCGCAGACTTTTTTGGCAGCGCTGCGCAGAACTTCAAGTTTTTCTTTAGGAGTATCCTTAGGAGCTACCAAAGCCGCCCAGGCTCTGATCGTCATATCGTGGCCCAGCTCCTTGAAGGTCGGCACGTTCGGATAAATTTCTGAACGGCTGGCTGCCATCACAGCTAAAATTTTCAAATTGCCGGCATCGACCTGGCTTTTGAAAACAGACGGATCAGCCAAAGTAGCGTCGATATGTTTACCTGCCAAAGCTGCGGCAATATCAGCAGATCCTTTCGGATACGGAACATGTTTGAATTTCACGCCGAATTCCTCTTCAAAAGAAAGTGCGGCAATATGCCAGATCGCACCGGTACCGGAATTACCCATTTGCACTTTGCCGGGATTAGCTTTAGCATAGGCAACAAATTCATCGACGGTGTTGTACGGCGCTTCACTGGGAACGATCAGCGCTGCCGGCGCCGCGATAGGCGCACAGATAGCGGCGTAATCTTTATAAGTTACTTTGCTTTTGCCCTGATGCGGGAACATGGCCAGCTCTACAGTTACCATACCCAGCGTATGACCGTCAGGTTTGGCGTTGGCAACGTCGACCATACCGGTCACACCGCCGCCGTCAGGCTTATTGGTCGGTAAAAATTTAGAACCGGGCAGCTCCTTCTGCAGGAACTGGATCATGCCGCGGGCCGAAACATCGGTACCGCCGCCGGGAGCCTTGGGAATGACGACTGTAATGTCGCCGTCCTGCGGATAAGCAGCTTTTTTATCACCGCTGCCGCAGCCCGCCGTCAAAGTCAGCATCATTACCAATGCCAGAACAGTAGTTAAAATCTTCTTCATCTTTCAATCCTCCAACTTTCCATAAAATTTTACAAAAACAGCCTACACTATAACTCCCCGGCAAACTTCATCAATAGGCACCTGCCAAAAAGCAATGTTCTGCCGTTGATATGTATAGGTAATATAAAGCGTGCCTGACGCTTCAATGATAGCGGGATAAGAAAATTCCCCGTCGCCGCTGTCCAAATCCAGCAGCTTGACCCAGCTCCTGCCATTGTCAGCCGAGCGGAACAGAGAGAGCGGCGAACGCTGTCCCCAGTTATCGGCTACAGGATTACACACCAGGTACAGCGCTCCGTCAGCCTTGCTGAGCACAAGATCGATACCGCTGTTATTATTGGGAAAATCTATAGCATAAGCGCTGCTCCAGCTTTGTCCGCTATCTTCGGAATCACTGCGGTACAAACTGCCTTCCGTACTGCGCAGCAGCATATGGAGCGTGCCTGTATCACTGCTCCACAAGGCGGGCTGAATGACGCCGCGTCCGTAAAAAGACTGTTCACTGACCGGGATAGCAGTTTTATCACGCGCAACAGTGCGTTCGCCGCTGCTGCGCAGTCCTGTTATCATGATCGGCTGTGATTTCTGCCAGCTGCGTCCGCCGTCTTCAGAGGTATCGACAAAAGCCTGCCAGATCCCCTGCTCTGTCGAGCCTCCGGCCAGCAGTCTGCCATTTGCCAGCTGCAGCAGTTTATTGCGCACTGGTCCGCGCCCGCCGGAAGTATCGCCGTCAACAAGCTGTCTGGGCTGCGACCAGCTGCTGCCATTATCACAGGATTCTATGACCCAGGTCTGCCAGCTTTTGATATGGGCGCCGACCTTATAAAACAGCATGATCCTTGTATCTATCAGCGCTAAAACCGGATTCCAGTGCGCGGCAGTGCCAGAAGCCAGAAGCAAGGGCTTTTGCCAGCCGCTGCTGCTACGGCGCGCCAGCCAGATACCAACATCGGCAGCACCTTCCCTGCTGCCACCGAACCAGCTGCACAGTATAGTGCCGTCGTTAAGGCGCAGAAGCGTCGAAGCATGACACATCCGGGTAGGTAACTCCTGCATTATCAGTTCCTTACGCACTGCCAGCCTCCTAAAAATTCTCATTATTCAAAATTATTGTCATTATTTTATCATAATTTTAACAATCCATAAACCTTAAATTAACAAAAAAAGAGCTTAGCGCCTTAAAAAGCTAAGCTCTTTGGGATTTACTTCTGCACTTTTCTTTTAGATGACTTTACCTGCCAGGATCTCGCGGTAGTCCTGATAATTTTCTTCCAGAAGCTTGGGCGTATCCAAGCCGTAAGGGCATTTTGCCTTACATTTACCGCAATGCAGACAGTCTTCGATCTTCTGCATCATAGCCTGCGCTTTTTCAGTCAGCTGCGCTGCCTGCGGCGCCCGTCTTATCATCAATGACATTCTGGCGCAGGAATTTATTTCGATACCCACCGGGCAGGGCATACAGTAGCCGCAGCCACGGCAGAAGCTGCCGATCAGTTCCTGACGGTCTTTATCGATTACTGCCTGCAGCTCGCCAGTCAAAACCGGCGGCTGATCGATATAGCTTAAAAATTCATCCAGCTCTCTCTCTCGCTGCACGCCCCAGATAGGCAGTACATGCTCAAACTGTGCCAAGTAGGCATAAGCGGCGGCGGAATTATTGATCAGCCCGCCTGCCAGAGCCTTCATGGCAATAAAGCCCATTTTCTGCTGTGCACACGCCTCTACCAGTTCCAGTTCTTTAGCTGTCGATAAGTAGCTGAAGGGAAATTGCAGCGTCGCATAAAGCCCCGATGCGATCGCTTCATGGGCAACTGCCAGACGGTGGTTAGTGATGCCGATAAACCTGATCTTTCCCTGTGCCTGCGCTTCCAGCATCGCCTCATACAGACCACTGCCATCACCCGGTTTAGGGCAGAAATCAGGATTGTGGAATTGATAAATATCTATATAATCAGTTTGCAGTAAATGCAGGCTGGTCTCCAGATCCTTCCAGAAGCCATCTGCTGTTTTCGACGGTGTTTTGGTAGCGACAAAGACCTGCTCGCGGATACCTTTTAAAGCCACTCCCAGTTTTTCTTCGCTGTCTGTATAACTGCGGGCAGTATCAAAAAACCTGACGCCGTGCTCAAAAGCCTTGTGCAGCAGATAAACAGCGTCCTGCTGTGAAATGCGCTGGATCGGCAGTGCGCCGAAGCCGTTTTTATTGACAGTGATGCCTGTTTTACCTAATGTTACCTGAGCCATGTTTACGCCCCCATCTCTCACTTTCTTGATACCATAAATATAGCACAAAAATAAATATAAGTCGAACAAAAACACGATGATTTCTGTTCGACTTAAAATTTTTAACAGGTTATCAGATATGCAGGGTCGCAGTAAAAATATTTTTATTTGCTTCGATACTTTGACTGCTGCCGACTACGCACAAGTAACCTTCACTTAAGGTATCTTTGATGACGGGCGCCAGTTTCTGCAGATCGGCATTCGTCAAATCAAGGATCTCGCTGCGCATTTGCTGCCGCATTGCCGTATCGACCTGCTTCAGATGGTAGACCCCGGCCTGCTCCAGGCGCATGGAGTTCGTCAGCGGCGTATCCAGCCCGCTGATCGTGCCGATGATATATTTGGTCAGCTCACGTTCCGAAAGCTCCAGCTTTTCGAGCCAGGACGGCAGATCATAATAGGCCTGCAGTGATTCTTGCAGTTTCGGGTCACGATAGGAAGCAAAGAACATGGTGCCGTTACAGTCAAAGCGCGCTGTAGCGCCATAGGCCCCGCCCTGCACTCTGATCTTCGTCCACAGGTATTCGTAACGCAGGATCGTTTCCAGTACCTTCATCGAGCCGTGGAAGTGATGTCCGAATTTGCGGAAATCACCGCCGGCGGCAACGTACTGAACTTTACCAGGCGTCATGATACCTTCGTTTGCTCCGGGAGCCGCTAACAGCTGCGGTGCTTTACCGGCAACAGCAGACTGCGGCAGGGAGGCGGCAAAATTCAGTGCCTGCTGCAAAACCAGCATCCGTTCGCTTTCTTCACAGGAATAAGCCAGAAGGTATTTACTGCTTTCAAAGAAGATCCCCAGCAGCTGACGTAATTTAGCTAAAGTATCCTCTGCCCTGCCGGCAAAATCTGCGGACAGGTCTTTTAAAAATTCGTAATAACTGAATTGATCCTGTTCATTGACACGGGCAGCTGCCGAAAAATACGAAGCCAGACGGGTGCAGGCTACAGTCTGTCCACGCGAGAAGAAGCTGCTGTCCCAATCTGTTTTTACTTCGTCTAATATTTCCTGCAGACGTTTAACGTCGTCGATTTTACTGCCAAGCGCAACGGCCTGCAGGATATCGAATAATTTATCCAGATTCGCTGTCAGTGCTTTCGCCTGAACGGTAAACTTGACCGTATAATCGTTAGCGTCGTTGGCAGCCGAATAGGCATGCACCTGGAAGGAAACGCCGCCGGTATATTTATTAGAGGCCGTTGCCAGCTCCTGATAAGTATATTTATCAGTATTGAATTTGCCCAGTACATCACTGAGCAGATAGCAGTAAGGCAGCAAATCTTTATCGATCCCGGTCAGGTCAAAATACCAGTTCAGATACGCTATTTTATTGGTAAAAGCCGGTACATATAAAATTTCATTTGTCCCCAGCTCTTTCACAACAGTTTCCGTAATTTCTACTTCACGTCTGATGTCACTGCGTTCCAGCAGCGGGATCGTTTCCAGAGCTTCAGCACTATCTACTGCCGCCTGGCGTCTGTGCAGTTCACTGCACAGCTCGATATTTTTGGCGATAGTTTCAGCATCCATCGACGCTTTAATAGCTGCCATCTTCTCTGCCAGTACTGCCTGCTCCCGCTCCTCTTTGCCCTGCTCAGGATTCAGCGTAACGATGACTTTATGGGTATTATCAAGCAGATAATTTTCGATCAGCTGCTCGTAGTAACGGGTCTTGATACCTTCCCGCAGCTGCTGCAGCGCCTCGGTATAGCGCAGTCCTGCCAGAGGGTCGCCGTCATAGAGCCAGGAATCCATGACGCTGATGCCATAGATCAGGCCTTTGGGATAAGCGCCGAAATCAGCTTCACGCAGTTTAAATTCCAGATAATTGAGATGCGCTTCTAACAGCTCTTTATCAATACCGTTGATCGTCAGCTGCTGCAGCGTGTGGTAAATAACACTGATAAATTTATCACGCTGCTCCGGTCCTGAACCAGCGGCTTTGATCGAAAATACCGGCTGTCGGTAACTGCCGGCATAAGAACCGCTGATGTCCTTGGCAACACCGGACTGCAATAACGCCAGCCGCAGCGGCGCCGAATTGCCTTCCAGCAGCACGCTTTCCAACACTCTTAACGCCATTGAGGTCTTGACATCACGGGCGTCACCGGTAACGATATGCAGCTCGTGATAGGTTTTAGCCTCGGTAGCTTCGTCAGCTCCGACCGGATAAGTGCCAATAACTTCCTGCGTTCTTGCGAAAGCCTCCTGCATCGGGATCGCTGAATCAACTGCGCCGGTGCGTTTAAAGCTGCTTAGATATTCGTCATTCAGATATTGCAGCGTAGCCTCGATATCCATATCGCCATACAAATAAATAAAGGAATTTTCAGGGCTGTAATAAGTGGTGTGGAAATGCTCGAAAGCTTCCTGCGTCAATTCGGGGATAGCGTCCGGGTGACCGCCTGATTCAAAGCTATACGGCGTGTCAGGAAATAAAGCCTTCATAGCCTCGTAGTCAAGCAGTGCGTCGGCAGAAGAAAATACGCCCTTCATTTCATTATAAACGACACCGTTATAGCTCAAAGTATCCGCGGGTGTCTCAATATTATAATGCCAGCCTTCCTGGCGCAGGGTATAAGGATTTTCATAAATCAGCGGATAAAAAACGGCGTCCAGATACACATCCATCAGATTCTGAAAATCTTTGTCGTTGCGGCTGGCTACCGGGTACATCGTCTTATCAGGATAAGTCATTGCATTGAGAAAGGTGTTCATCGACCCTTTGACCAGTTCTACAAAGGGTTCCTTCAAACGGTATTTGCGCGAGCCGCATAAAACAGAATGCTCCAGAATATGGGCAACGCCAGTATCGTCATAAGGCGGGGTCCTGAAGCTGATAGAAAAGACCTTATTGTCATCATCGTTCCCTAAATATAACAATCTGGCGCCGCTGTAAGCGTGCTCCATAACATATGCTTCCGACTGGATCTCGTCGATATAAGCAGCCTGCCTGATAACAAAGCCGCTGTACTCTTTATTTACGTCTAATTTCATTTTTGCCTCCGAATATTTAACATTTGTCATTATTTTATCATAAATCAAACTCCCAGATTAAAAAATCTTTGTGACAACTTGCCAAAGCATCGTATTTTCTTTATAATAAATTTAACGACGTTAGATTGACGTTTTTTTGATGTCACATTTTTTAGGAGGAGCAATTATGGAGCAAACCCGTTTTACCCTGCGTATCCATCCCCTGATCATGAAAAAATTAAAAGTAATTGCTGATCACAACGGCCGTTCTGTCAACAAAGAGATCGAACAGATCTTAAAATGGATTATCGATGATTTCGAAAATAAATGCGGTAAGATCCGTACAGAAGAACTGGAACTGATCGACCATCCTGAAAAAAAAGCTAAGATCGAGCCTGTTAAAGACCGTCCGATGGATATGCTTTTTAAGCTGTAAGTAAATAAACTAAAACGCGCATCTGCAATGCAGATGCGCGTTTTCATTTTATTATTTGAAGTAATTGACACCTGAAACAAAGATTTTCTGATCTTTATTACCGGTAATATTGCGGTATAACCCGTCTACAAAACGTTCACTGTGACACATCTTACCAAAGATGCGTCCATCAGGGCTGGTAATGCCCTCGATCGCATACAGCGAACCATTGGGATTATAAGGCATTTCCATCGTCGGCAGGCCCTGCGGATCGACATACTGCGTTGCTACCTGGCCGTTTTTGAACAGCTCTTTGATCACAGCTTCAGGAGCATAGAAACGGCCTTCGCCGTGCGATACTGCTACTGCGTGAATCTCACCAGGCTCTACTTCGCTCAGCCACGGAGATTTGTTGGAAACGATACGGGTATCGACGATCTGCGATACATGGCGGCCGATATTATTGAAGGTCAAAGTCGGCGAATCAGCTTCCATATCCCTGATTTCACCATAAGGTACCAGACCTAATTTTACCAGTGCCTGGAAACCATTGCAGATGCCAAGCATCAAGCCGTCACGTTCGTTGAGGAATTCCGTTACCGCTTCTTTGATCCTCGGATTGCGGAACATGGTAGCGATGAATTTACCGCTGCCGTCAGGCTCGTCACCAGCGCTGAATCCGCCCGGCAGCATCACGATCTGCGAATTTTTGATCATACTGACCATTTTTTCTACCGATTCATCAATGGCCTGAGCAGTAAGGTTACGAATGATAAAGACGTCAGCCACTGCACCGGCTTCTTCAAAAGCTCTGGCACTGTCATATTCGCAGTTCTGCCCTGGGAATACCGGAATAAAGACCCGCGGTCTGGCTAAGGTCACAGGAGCTGTCAGCGGCAATTCAGCTTTATATAAAGGCTGATTTAATTCGCCCTGGGCTTTTTCTGCGATTTTATAGGGGAAAATTTCCTGCAGCGGCTCCAGATATGCTTCCTGGGCTGCAGTAAGCTTAACAGCCGTATCGTTGATGCAAATGGACTGCTCTGCTGTAAGATGACCCAAAAGCATGCAATCCAGGCCGTCGAACAATTCTTCGATACTGGTTTCGCCAGCCAGTTCCAGCACCATGCCGCCCGGCTGCAAAGTAAACAAACGCTCTGTATCCTGGAACGGTTTAATAAATTCAAAGCCCAGCTGATTGCCAAGACACATAGTAGTAACGGCAGCGGCAATACCGCCTTCTTTGACGGCAGCGGCGGCAAGCACCTTCCCTGCCAGGATCGCTTGATGTACGGCACGCATATTTTTGCGCAGCGCCGCAAAATCCAGGACTTCAGCGTTATCACGCGGGCAGGACAAAAAGACTACTTTATGCCCGGCTGCTTTAAATTCTGCGGAAACAGCCTGATCTCCGTTGATAACGTCAACAGCGAAAGAAACCAGTGTCGGCGGTACCGTTTTATCCATAAAAGTACCGGACATACTGTCTTTACCGCCGATAGCGGGCAAATCAAGTGCATCTAAAGCTGTAAAAGCGCCCAGAAGCGCACTGAACGGCTGCCCCCAAAATTCAGTATTATTCAGCTTGGGGAAGTATTCCTGTAAAGTCAGGCGCAGTTTATCAGGATCAGCCCCCAGGCACACTGCACGGACCACAGACTCAACTACCGCATACATAGCGCCGTGGAACGGGCTCCAGCAGGCAACCTCGGGATGATAGCCGCAGGCCATGACCGAAGCGGCAGTAGTCGTGCCATGGAGCACCGGCAGACGGCAGACCATACCTTCGCTCGGAGTAAATTGTGTTTTACCGCCGAACGGCATCAAAACTGTACCGCGGCCGATCGTACTGTCAAAACGTTCCGAAAGGCCTTTCTGGCTGCAAACGTTCAAACGGTTCAAATTGCCCAGCCAGGCCTCTTCCAAAGAAGCGGCTTTAGCAACACATTCGGGAACTTTATCGAAAGCGTTTTTGCCCACTGCAGCTTTGACTACGATATTCGTGTGCTGCGCTACCCCATTAGTATCGAGGAAAGCACGGGCCAGATCAACGATTTTCTCTCCGCGCCAGTACATAACAAGACGCGGATTATCAGAAACCTCGGCTACAACAGTAGCTTCCAGGTTTTCTTCATCAGCATGTTTTATAAAGGCATCAAGGTCTTTGGCCTCAATTACGACTGCCATACGTTCTTGAGATTCAGAAATCGCCAGTTCCGTACCGTCCAGCCCCTCATATTTTTTAGGAACTTTATCAAGATTGACGACCAGGCCGTCAGTCAGCTCACCGATAGCAACGGAAACACCGCCGGCGCCGAAGTCATTACAGCGTTTGATCATCGCTGTAACAGCAGGGTTACGGAACAAACGCTGGATCTTGCGTTCTGTCGGCGGATTGCCTTTTTGGACTTCCGCACCGCAGGAAAGCAGCGAATCTACCGTATGCTCTTTAGACGAACCGGTTGCGCCGCCGCAGCCATCACGTCCGGTACGGCCGCCCAGTAAAACGATCAGGTCTCCGGCAGAAGGGCGTTCACGGCGCACGGTATCACGGGGAGCAGCACCGATGACAGCACCGATCTCCATGCGTTTGGCAACAAATTTATCATGATAATATTCCTGGACGTGACCAGTTGCCAGGCCGATCTGATTGCCGTAAGAGCTGTAACCGGCAGCAGCACCAACAGTTATTTTACGCTGCGGTAATTTACCGGGCAGGGTTGCTTCAATCGGCACACGCGGATCAGCCGCACCGGTAACACGCATAGCCTGATAAACATACGAGCGCCCTGAAAGCGGGTCGCGGATCGCGCCGCCTAAACAGGTAGCGGCCCCGCCGAAGGGTTCGATTTCCGTAGGATGGTTGTGCGTTTCGTTTTTAAACATAACCAGCCATTCTTCTGTTTTACCATCAATTTCTACAGGAACAACGATCGAGCAGGCATTGATCTCTTCAGAAACATCCAGATCATCAAGCTTGCCTTCCGAACGCAGTTTTTTCATACCAATGACTGCTATATCCATCAAGGTCACAGGACGCTCAGTATCTTCACCGTAAACGGCGTCACGGGTAGCCATATACTTATCGAAAGCTTCCTGAACAGGCTTGTTATACTCACCTGTCTCGATCTCAACGTCTTCGATCTGCGTCATAAAAGTAGTATGGCGGCAATGATCAGACCAATAAGTATCCAGTACTTTTATTTCGGTAATAGTAGGTTCACGGTGTTCTTCGTTAAAATATTGCTGACACCACAGCAGATCTTCCAGGCTCATTGCCAGTCCCATTTCCTGACGCAGTGCTTCCATTTCCGCCCTGCTCTTTGTCAAAAAGCCGCCAACCGACTTGATCCTGGCAGGTTCCTCGCAGGTCGCGATCAAAGTTGCTGGTTTCTCCCATTCTGCTTCTCTGGCTTCAACAGGATTGATGCAGTAGCTTTTGATTTTAGTAAATTCTGTTTCCGTCAAAGTACCTTCCAAAATATAAATTTTGGCCGAAGCTACCATCGGACGTTCTTTTTGCGTGATCAGCTGAATAGCCTGTTCGGCAAAATCCTCCCTTTGGTCATATTGTCCAGGAAGATATTCCACAGCAAAAGCACAGCAGCCTGCAGGCACTTCAAAAACTTCGTCGGTAACGGTATCGACCGGTGGTTCCGACAGCACTATTTTTCTGGCGGTCGCAAATTCTTCATCGCTGACGCCCATCACGTCATAACGATTTAAAATTCTGATACCAGTCAGATTTTTCATGCCCAGGTTGTTGCGCAGATCGGATAATAACCCGTGAGCTTCAACAGCAAAGGCATCTTTCTTCTCCACAAAAATACGTCTGATTGTACTCATAAACTCAGCCTCCAAAATAAGATGCGGTTAAAAATACTCGTTAATATAATTATGACACTTGGGAAACAGTCTGTCCAACAATAACGCTGCTTCCTCATTATGTATCTTCAGCCTGTTTTCAGCCGCCAGCTCCTGTACGGAGAACTGGCCAAAATATAACTGCGTAAAGGCTGCTACATCCATTTCTATATCCTGCATATCCACCGTGCTCTTAACATCAATCTGGCCGGCATTTACTTCCAGCTTCAACAAACCGTTATTAAGAGGCAAAGTTTTGTCAGTGATCAGCAGCGAAACTGCGCCCTGTATATCTGCGGCAATATTAGTCAGCTGCACGAGTGCCTGACGCACATTAATGCAGCGCGCCATCATAAACGGCTGCAAGCTGCCGGCATAATTCTGATCCTGTAAATGCAGGTACATTTTATCCCATGCTTCTGCCAGCCAACTGAACTTTTCAGCTTCTGTTACATGCCCTCTGGCAAAACGCAGCAAAGCATCCCGCGCAGCCGTTTCTTCTGCCAGCAGCTCCTGCACTGTAAAAGTTCTATCGGCAATACTGTAAATCATATATCCTAAAACCTGCCCACCACGTTTGGCAAGCACAGCTTTGACCTGCTCTCCCTGATGGACTGACAGTAAATTCCGCCAGTTTTTATCATCCCGCTTGACCGCGCCATGATAAGCAGCAGTTACAGCAGCATATACTTTGGCAAAATCCTCTGCTTCCTGCTCTAACCCTGCCCGCTGCAGAGTAATATCAGCAGAAGCGCTGCCGGCCTTAGGAAGCACAGCTAAAGGCATCTCGTAACGATGCCTGTAATAGCAGTAATCAAACTGATAAGGACGATAGATCCCGGCACTGATCGGCATCAGCAAAACAAACGCCTGTTTCTGAGCCCGCAAAACTGCAAAAGCAGTATCAAGAAGCGGACCGAACAAATGTCTGCCCCTGTATTCCGGCGCTGTTGCCACACCAACAATATACGGCACTTGCAATTCCTGACCACGTAAATTGATGGTATAAGGATTCAAATGCAGCATATTCATCAAACTGCCGTCAGCTTCATCAAACCCGCCCAGTATCATATTCTCTTTTAAGCAGTATTCATCAAAATACCACTTAAAAAAAGGAGTATCGTTTTTTTCAAAGCAATAATCCCATAATTCCATTATTTTAGGTAAAGTTTCGTCATTAATGATACGAAAATCCATACTGTACCTCTATTTAAAAACAGCCGAATATTTTTTGATCATAAATTCTGGATGATAGGATTCCTTCGCCGTACGCAGGCCTTCATGCCCCATATCCTCTTCTCTGTTTAAATAAACTACGTCTCCCCAGGCATGTTCGGCAAATTCTTTATTGATCGCTGCATAGATACCGCGAATTTCAGGATTTGCTTTTTCAACATGCAAAACAGCTGTATCATCATTGATTTTTTTACCGAAGCTGAAAGCTTCGATTTTCCCGTCAATACGAATAGCGCCGCCACGCAGTCCCAGCGCTTCAAAATTGTCAAGCGCTTCATGGATAGCGCATTGCTCACAGCGCAGACTCTCGTCTTCACCGACACGCTTTTCGCACCACTCATCGCCAAACGCTTTACACTCTTCATAATTATCCGGTCCGATCGGTTCATAAACATAATCAGGATACTCTTTTTTAAAAGCATTATAGTGATTCTTCTTGCCATGATATTTACGCCCCGACAGATTAGCCAACTTTTCACGTAAATAAACATAGTCCCAGTTATCACGGTCTTCAACAAACTCCATCTCCGGAAAAGCTTTTAACAGACGTTCTTTGCCGGCTTCATAAATACCATGGATCTCAAACGGCTTGCCTTCATGATATTCTTTGATCGCCGCAAATACTTTCGGCAGATCTTCATCCTTGCCGCCAAAGGGCTGTAAAAAGAAGTCAACTTCATTACGTTTAACCTTGATCACCAGAAAATCATGTACTATCGTCCAGTAAATGCCATAGCAATCCTGCCACACAAATAAATTAGTAAATGCACACTCCGAACCACGCTGGTCAGGACGTGATAAATAACTTTCAAACAAAGGCCTGTCAGCCAGTGTTATCTTTTTTAGTTCTAAAATAAAAAGGACCTCCTTAAGATACACAGTTTTCCTATCTTGATATTATACCACAAGGGCATATATTCTCACTAGGCTCGAAAATACCTCGCCAAGTGTTCATATTATACCACAAAACTATCTATTTACTAAAGAAAAAACCAATTGCCTAAGCAATTGGTTTTTTTAAACTTCATTAATTAATTAGCCTTTGCGAGCGTTAAAGCATTCGCGGCAGTATACCGGACGATCCATAGAAGGACGGAACGGTACTTCTGTGTCTTGACCGCATTCTGCACAAGTAGCATGGAACATTTCGCGAGCCGGGCGCTCGTTGTTGATGCCCATACGTTGTTTGCGAGCTTGACGGCAACCGGGGCAACGGCCGGGTTCATTTGTGAAGCCTTTTTCTTCGTAGAATTCCTGCTCGGAAGCAGAGAATACGAATTCGGTGCCGCATTCACGGCATACTAAGGTTTTGTCTTCTTTCATTGGTTAATCACTCCTTACATTAAACATACCCCATAAGGACTTATAGATGTTACCACTGCTTCCTCATGTTGCGTATGTAGCATGGAAGAAGTTCGGAACCCTACCCGGACCACTGAGATATACTATAAGCAGTATATCTAAAAAAAAGATAAAAGTCAACAAGAAATGTACATTTTAAAATTTATAATTATTTAGGGTATTTTATTCCATCAGAGTTTACATTATCTTTTAAATAATGTGTATCGTTTACATACTCAATCGTAAAGCGGTCCTGCCATTTGGCAATACAGGTAGTACTGGCGTTATGCACGCCAAACATCCACAATTTATTAAGATCCAGCCCCAGCAAAAGACAAAGCTGCACTCTTACGACGCCGCCATGAGAAACTATTGCTATATTTTTATCGCTGTCACTTTTAAAAATATCTTCGCATACAGATCGAACACGCGCGGCAACGTCGTCAAACGATTCTCCGCCTGGCATTCTGCACTGTGCCGGCTGTTTAAAAAACAGTTCCAGCTGATCGTTCCATTTTGCCTTAACCTCTTCATAGCTCAAACCTTCCCATTCGCCAAAACAAACTTCTTTCAGTTCGTCCAGCGGCTGGATCTTGAGACCGTGGAATTTTGCCAAAGGTTCAGCTGTCTGTCTGGCACGCTGCATAGAACTGGAATAGATCTCGTCCAGTTCGAGCCCTTCGTAATACTTTCCTAAATCAGCCGTTTGCTTAAAGCCTTTGCTGTTGAGAGGATTATCGATATGACCCTGAAATTGAAATGTTTGATTGGCATCTGTCTCGCCATGCCTTATAAGATAGATTTTGCCCATATTGCCTCCTTATTACTTTCCTTTTACTTGTACTGAATGTGAAAATTCTTCCATTTCAGCATGTACTCCTGCTTCGGCAAAAGTCTCCATCTCATTATACGCTTTTATACCTGCATCGAACAAGGTAAAAGCTAAAACTGCACCTTCTCCGGCGCCACTGTTGATCGCCAATCTTAGTGGTGCAGACATTTGCAGCCAGTTTAATAATTTTTCCATACCGGGCTCTGCTGATACGTGCCCTGCCATACAATATTCAAGGGACACAGGAGCTAATTTGCCGGCGGCAATAGCAGCCAGGCAGGCAGCGATACCATCCAGCATCACGGGAACTTTACAGGCTGCCGCCTGTAAAACAGCTCCTGTCATTGCTGTTATTACATGGTCATCAAGTTTTTGCAGAAATTCGATCCCTTCAAGTTCTAAAAGTGCTTCCATCTGTTCTGTAACCTGATACTTTTCCGGACTGCCCAAAGCTAGCATTTGCAGTTTCTCCGTAGTAATGTATTCTTTAGTCAGGATCGCACCCTCTTCAAGTGCGGCCTCAAGATTTACAGCCGTAGTCATCAGGGGATAAACCTCTGCTTTGGCCTCATGTGCCAGCAAAACAACTGGCAATTCTCCCTGCATCGCTTTAGCAACAGCCTGTGTATCAGCGCTCCATAGCAGCAAAGCTTTTTTAGGATACTGAACAGCCTTTTTATCAGCGCTGCCAATGATGCCGGCATAACGGGAAACCATTTCTTCCAGTTTAGCGAGTGAGCCGACCGGTTTAATCAAATTATCGAATCTGCTTTGCGCTTCATCTACTTTTTGACTATCGATCGGTTTTATTTGTTCAATAATATTATTTATATCCATCGTTAAACCTTCCTTATCTTAATAAAAATACTGCTGTCAGCAAATAAATTACATTACCGCACTCAGTCAAGGCACCATAAGTGTCGCCTGTAAGTCCGCCCAACTGCGTTTTCAAATACTGCGCCAGCATCAAAGTAAAAGCAAAACATATGCCAGCCACAGCTAAATATTGCCAGCCGCAGGCCGCAATAACAGCGGCACATACCGCAAAAGCAATATATGTATAAACCGGCTTGGCATATTTGGTAAACATATGCCCGATCCCTTCTTTACGTGCATAAGGGAAATTGACAATAAATACTACCATAAAGGTTCGCGTAGCAACGGACATAGTCAGTAAAACCCAGGTCAGTGTTGCTCCATCCAGTTCGAGATACGCCGCTATTTTAAGCAGGACTAAAATAATGATCGCCAATACAGCATTAGAGCCGACATGGCTGTCCTTCATTATTTCCAGCATTCGCTCACGGCTGCGAGCCGAAAAAACACCGTCAGCAGTGTCCATAAAGCCGTCATACATCAAACCGCCGGTAATGATGATCTCAGCCAGCAGTAAAAGGGTCACCCGTAAAAAAAGCGGTGTTTCAATATAAAACAAACCATAGTTTACCGCCGCCAGGAAAGCTCCGATTACCAAACCTACCAATGGGAAATACGGAACGCTGCGTGAAAAATCTTCGTCACGCCAATCGGTTCGTTTAGAAAAACGTACTCTTGTCAAAAATTCCAGGCAAGTGATAAAATCACGCATGCATGCCACCACGCTTAGTCAGTTCTTTATAGGTATTAATCGCCATCTGCAAAATAACGATCGCCAGAGAAGCTCCTGTTCCCTCGCCAAGACGCATCCCGGCATCGACGATAGGCGTGAGCTTCAACACTTCCAGCATTTTTGCGTGCGATATTTCTGCAGAAAGATGTGAACAAAGCATATACTCGGCGCAGGCTGGTTCCAGACCGTAAGCAAGTAAAGCGGCAGCAGTAGCGTTTACCCCATCGACCATTGTCGGCACACGGCGTCTGGCACCGGCAAGGATCATTCCAGCCAACCCGGCATGATCATAACCGCCAACTTTACAGAGAATATCCATGGCATCGCCCAAACGGGGCTGGTTTTTAGCCAGACCGTCAGCGACGACCTTTCTTTTTATCGCCATTCTTTCATCATTGATACCAGTTCCTCTTCCAACAGTAAGCTCTGGAGGCAGGCCCAGAAAAGCGGAAACAATTGCCGCAGTAGAAGTAGTATTGCCGATTCCCATTTCTGCTGTAACCAATAAATTATACCCTTTATCAATACATTCATCAGCAACCTTCATTCCTACTTTTAAAGCCTGCTCAGCCTGCTGCAGGGTCATCGCCTGTCCCTGCGTAAAATCCTCCGTGCCCCAGGCGACCTTTTCCTGATAAACTTTCGGCATGGCGCTCAAATCAAAAGCCGTACCTGCATCAACCACAAAAACATCAGCACCGGCATGGCGTGCCATAACATTAGCTCCGGCAGTTTCCCGCATATAGCCGTTGATCATCTGCATCGTCACTTCCTGCGGATATGCACTGACGCCGTATTTAGCGATCCCATGATCGCCGCACATCAGCAGCATTGCACTTTTGATACGATCCGGCAATGCTGTGCCGGTCATAGCGGCATATTGTTCAACCATTTCCTCCAGCTTGCCTAAGCTGTGCAGCGGTTTATCCATTTTTGCCCAATTACTTTTTATCATTGCCGCCGCATTGCTGTCCAACGGCGGGATAATTATTTTTTCCATTACTCTGCTCCTTCATCATCAAAGTTAAATGCCATTTTCTTGACGTCGATTGCCTGACCTGCAACACAATAAAATACTCTGTCACATTCAGCTGCAACCTGTTGATTGACCCATCCGGCAAGATCTCTGTACTCACGTGCCATAATATTATCAGGCACAATACCGCTGCCAACTTCATTGGTAACAAATACTACCAGCTTTTCTGTTTTTCTGGCGGCTTCCAATAATTTTGCTATCTCGCCTTTGACAAATATTACCTTTTCTTCAAAAGTTCCCGCAGCTGCAACCTTGCCATACATTAAATTACTCATGTATAAAGTAAGGCAATCAAATAAAACTGCATCTGCACCCTGTCCCGCCTCATCCATTACCTGCTCGGCAGCATAGGGCGCTTCGTAATTATTCCATCTTTGGGGAGAACGACGTTCCTGATGGAGACGGACACGCTCAGCCATCTCGTCGTCAAAGATTTCAGCCGTAGCTATATAAGCGCACTTACGTCCATAATGCAAAACCAAACTCTCAGCAAACTCACTTTTGCCGCTGCGCGCACCGCCGGTTACTAAAATCAATTCTTTGTTCATTTTTAAGCCTCCCTTCAAAATAAAAATACCCTCTCGAGAGAGGGCATAAATAAACAACCTATGCAAGTATCCACCTATCTCCCGTAGGCATAAGATACCCGTAACAGGCAGGTCTCCTGGCTCAGGTTCAACATTCAACTGCGCCTTCCCAGTTTCCCAGTGGCATATTGCAGTGAACTCCCCTTTACAGTAGCGGGACTGCGCCGGATTTACACCGGTCTTCCCTATTAAGCGCCGACCGCGATCGGCACACCTGTTGATTTTTTCCAATATTATATATTCTACATTCTTTTACAAAGTCCTGCTGACTTGCAAATCATTTTTTCATATTCTTCGTCTAAATACTCATGCGCGTCATTGACATTTCTGACTGTAATCAAAACGCGGCTGCGTCCAAACCAATAATACACCCTGATTTTATACCACTGCGCCACACCGTCAGCACCAACAAACCTGCATTCGCAGCCTGAATGCTCCGGCGCATTATTGTAGTTCGCACATAAAACATCAAAATCAACAGTGGCAGCAAATTTTTCGATATCTTCAGGATACAGCAATTCCTGAACGATATGCTTGTAATCAGTCTTATAAGCACCTGTATACGGAATAAAAACATTCCCGGTTGGGTTAAAAGCCATTCTTGAATAACGGCCGTCTTTTAAATTCAATTCGATGGCAAAATCGTACATTTGCGGAAATAAATCTCCCAAATCTCTGTATGACGGCAGTTTGACAGTACGGCCATAGCCGTTAATACTGCGCCGTTCAGCATTAATGATTTCAATTTTGCTCAAATTCAACAGTTTTTCGAACTGCGGTCTTCTCAGGGGCTGACAATAATAAAATCCCTGCGCTATATTACAGGAAACACTCTTCATTATTGCTACCTGCGCTTCTGTTTCCACGCCTTCACAAATCATTGTGATGTCCAGCTCTTTGGCAATAGCGGCCATACCTTTGATGATCTTGATATCTTTATCATTGTCACAGGCAGCGAGCATTCTTTTATCAATTTTCAAAATGTCAACACTGATATCACTTAAAATGCGCAGCGATAAATACCCGGCACCAAAATTATCGACCGCGATCTTAAAGCCCTGATTTTTCAGTTCATCAACCTGCATACCTGCAAAATTCACATCATCAGCCAATAATCGTTCAGCAAGCTCAACTACTAAAAGCTTATGAGGAACATTATGTTTATCTGCAGTCTCTTTTAAAGAATTGATAAAATTCTCATCTTTGAAATGTTCGAAAGAAAAGTTACATGAAATGGGAAAAACCTGTAGACCTAAAGCCAGGCGCAAGGCCAAGAAATGGCAAATCTCTTCAAAAACAAAATTCTCAAATTTAGACAGCTGGTTACTGTCTGCCAGAATCGGGATCAAGACCTCGGGAAGGATTATACCACGTTTAGGATGCTCCCACCGCAGCAAAGCTTCTGCTCCAACGATCTCATTTGTATAAATGTTATATTGCGGTTGGAAATAAACCGCAAACTCTTTATTTTCCAGGCCGCTGCATACTTCTCCCGCCAGGGCATAATAACCGGTTGCAGCTTCCAGATCATTGATCATGAAGAAACTGCGGCTGCATTTACGAAAAACTTTTTTATTGAGCTGGGCGATGGTTTTAACCAGTGCGTCTTCCAGGGAATCTTCAAAGTGAAAAACATACAGATCGCCGCGAAGCTTGATGCTGATATTGCAAATACGCTTTACTTCGCTTTCCACCATATCAGCTAAACCGTCAAACCAGTTATTATGTGTCTCTTCATCGACAAACGGAACCAGGCAGAAAAATTTATCTCCGCCCTGTCTGGTTGTTAGATAGCCTTTCACGACCCGCCGGTTAAGTTCTGTTCCCAATATCCGCAAAACATTATCCGCCGTTTCACGACCATAAATATCTACGATATCATGATAAGGCTCAATATCCAAATGTATCAGCGCCCAAGGTTTTTTTCTGTGCTGCAGCAATTCCTCTGCCTGTTCTTTAAATTTATCAAAGCCCAGCGTTCCGCTGACCTTATCACGCACATATTTCTGCGAATACAGCATCCTTTGATGCTCAGAAGATTTAAGATAGAGAATAGCTACAAACACACAAAAAGCAAGGATCGACAACAGGTAAAAATTCATATTGATCTCCCATTATCATTCTATATAATTAGGGTAAGTATATATCTTTCGTATAAAAAATACCACATTTTTAATTACTTCAAAACATTTTTAAAGTAATTTAACTCAAAAGAAAATGACCATAGAGCTCTTGCAGAACCTATGGTCATTTTGTTTTAAGCTTCTACCTCTACCTCAACTCTTGCTAAAATGAAACATAAATCAGAAAGCCTGTTCAAACAAATGAGAACCTGAGAATTGACTTCTTCAGTTTCAGCTAAGCGGAGCAGACAGCGCTCGGCACGACGTGTAGTAGTACGCGCAATGTCCAAAGCAGCTGATCCGGGGGTGCCTCCGGGGATGATAAAATGACTCAAAGGCTGGAGCATATTATCGAATTTATCGATAGTTTCTTCAAACATTTTTACATGCTCTTCTTTGATATAAGGCTCAGGCAAGTTCAAGCTTGCTATATCAGCCATCAGTGACATCAGCAGCTGCTGTACTTTATAAATCGTTTCCCTGACATCCTCGCGTCTGACTGTAGCTCTTGCCAAGCCAAGCGCCGAACTGATCTCATCAACGGTACCGTAAGCTTCAACTCTCATGCTTTGCTTCGGTACGCGTTCGCCTGTATAAAGTCCGGTAGTACCTTTGTCGCCGGTTCTGGTATATACTGCTGCTTTCATTTTGCCACCATCCTTCCGGAAAATTTTTGATTAATAAATTTCTTCAGCTTTAAAGAAATTTTTGATTTCACGGGCAGCGGATTCTTCACCGTCGCTGCCATGAACGATGTTTTCGCCGATAGTCAGCGCGTAATCGCCACGGATGGAACCGGGAACAGAATCTAACGGATTGGTGGCGCCCATCAGACCGCGAACTGCTTTAATTGCGTTCTCGCCGGAAATGACCATTGCTGCAACCGGGCCGGAAGTAATAAATTCAACCAGTTCTCCGAAGAAGGGTTTGCCTTCATGTTCAGCATAATGATATTTAGCTTGTTCTTCTGTGATTTTTACTAATTTCAAAGCCGAAACTTTCAAGCCGCGGCGTTCAAAACGAGCGATGATTTCACCAATCAGATTTTTTTTGACACCATCAGGTTTTACGAGTACGAGTGTTTGTTGCATTGGAATCTCTCCTATCTAGACTATTTAATTTATACTAAACCGCTAAGCGATTTTAGCCTTTTAAAAGCTGCTGATACTTTTTCTTATCCAGTTTCTCGATCATTGCCGTAATCAGCTGCACAGCGCCTTCATAATCGTCCATATGAATTATAGACTGATGGCTGTGTATGTAACGGGTAGGAATACTGAAGGTCAAGGTCAAAACACCGGCATCATGCAAATGAATACGCCCGCCGTCAGTAGCGCCGCCTTCAGAAATACTGATCTGCGTCGGAATTTTCAACTCCTCGGCAACCTCTTTGGCAAAGTCACGCAGGGCTGTATTGGGGATCATACCAGCATCAAAGATCGTGATGGCAATACCCTTTCCCAGCTTGGCCGGAGCAACATCATCACTTACGCCAGGCGTACCGCCTGCCACACAGGTATCAATAACAAAAGCGACATCAGGGCTCAGCAGATTAACGCTGGTCTGGGCACCGCGCAGACCAACCTCTTCCTGTACTGTAGCAACGCCGTAGACAGTATTGGGATGTTTATCAGTACTGATATTTTCCATAACATCTGCCATTACCGCACAGCCAATACGATTATCCCAGGCTTTCCCAAGCAATGTCTTTCCATCACCCATAACCGCAAATTCAGCATACGGCGTTACCGGGCAGCCTTCAAAAACGCCCAGATTACGCGCCATCTCTTCGTCAGCAGCGCCAATATCAATATACATATCACGCTTGGCAACAACCTTTGTCCGCTCTTCTGGTGTCAGAATATGCGGCGGCTTGCTGCCGATAACGCCGACAAGATCACCTTTGCTGCCATGCACAGTGACGCGCTGACTGAGCATGACCTGCTCCCACCAGCCGCCTAAACAGGTGAATTTCAAAAACCCTTCTTTAGTAATATGCTTAACCATAAAGCCGATCTCATCCATATGACTGGCAAGCATAATTTTCGGCAGCTCTTTACCTTTGCCTTCATTAGCAAAAACTACGCTGCCTAATTTATCATAGGATACTTTCGCTTTATCCTGTAAGCGTTTTTGCAGCAGATTTTTGATCGGCGTTTCAAATCCTGAAACACCGCAGGTTTCAGAAAGCTGTTTTAACCAGGTTAATTTTTTATCCAATTATTTTGCACCTCCATTGCTGCGCATTGCTTTTGCCTGCGCGCGTAACCGTGCTACACGGTCTGCGGTGCTGGGATGTGTGCTGAATAGCTGCTGCATATCTTTCGCACTGAAAGGACAAATGATAAACATATGGGCAGTATTTTCAGTAGCACCCGGCATCGTTCTATTTTTAGCATAAGACTCTATTTTCAGCAAAGCGTCCGCCAAAGCATCAGGATTGCCGCTTAACTCACCGCCGGATTCATCAGCCATATATTCTCTGGAACGCGAAACTGCCATCTGGATAATCCCGGCAGCCAGAGGCGCCAGTATCATCATAGCCAACCCGACAATAGCGCTGCTGCTGTTATTGCGGTCTCTGTCTCCGCCGCCAAAAAACATGCCCCAGTGCGAGAGTGTCGTAATGATACCCGCCATGGAAGCAGCTATTGTCCCAATCAAAATATCACCATGCTTCACATGGCTCAATTCATGTGCCAAAACACCTTCGATCTCATCCTTATCAAGCGCATTGGCTAAAGCGGTAGTTACTGCAACCGCAGCATGTTCAGGATTGCGACCGGTCGCGAAAGCATTCGGTACGGGACTGTCGATAATATATAATTTGGGCATTGGCAAATTGCCTCTTTCTGCCAAACGCTGCACCATTTTATATAAGGCAGGCGCACTTTTTTCATCAACCTGTTTGGCATTATATTGTGCCAAAACCAGTTTATCACTGTTCCAGTACGAAAATAGATTCATGGCGAGTGAAATGATAAGCATCATCATCATACCGCGGGCACCGCCGAAATAGTCTCCGACCAGTACCAATAACACAGTAAGAGCCGTCATTAAAAAAGCTGTTCTCATACTTTTTTGTTCCTCCTCAAAATAAAGACCGGCAAACACCATCTATAAGACTTGCTTAAGCCTTGTAGAATATTATACCAAGTACTACACTATTTTTCAATTTGCGCTTTAACAGCTGTCAACATATTTTCACTGTTTTCACGAACTTTTTTCTTTAAAATAGGATTTAACAGTCCGGCGATCATTGGAATACCAAACTCAAAATCTACCAGCAGCGAAACTTCCGTACCTTCATTTACAGGAACCAGCTTCCATTCGCCCTCCATTTTCTTCAAATCACCCTCCGTCTGACAATAAGTGATCCGCAGCTCTTCCGGGTAGAAAGTATCAAGCTCGGTCCAGACTATTTTACGCCCGTCTACATTGGAGATCCAATGAGAAACCGTAGTGTTCTCACCACGTTCTAAAATCTCTACGCTGACCAGATCCTGCATAAAAGAAGGATAGGCTTCCATATTTTTTATTATTTCAAAGATCGGCTTACTGTCGCCTTTGATCACGATTTTTGTTTCTACGCAAGGCATAATTCTGCTCCTTTTATAAATCTTCAATCACTTCAGCAGTACTGCGTACAGCTTCTCTAAAGATCGTCAAAACCTGATCGATAATATCTGTCGGCATAATCAAAGGCGGTTCGATCCGAATAACTTTAGGATTATTTAAAGTGTAAGCAATAATGACGCATTTATCGATCATCAGCGACATCAGCATACCACCGGCACCTTCTTTAGTAAGTTCAATTCCGATCATCATCCCACGGCCGCGGACCTCTTTGATGACCGATGGATAGTCTTTTTGGATCGCTTCCAGACCTTTTTTAAAGTATGCTCCGGCAGCTGCGCCGCTGGCAAGCACATCATTTGCTTCAATATAATGCAGGGCAGCATTAGCAGCAGCACAGGCCAGTTGATTGCCGCCAAAAGTTGAAGTATGTAAAAAAGGTGCTTCGATCAGGCCGGCCCATGCCTCAGCAGTAGCCGTTATAGCGCCAACAGGCATCACTCCGCCGCCTAAAGCCTTGGCTGTAGCCATTATATCCGGAGTTATCTGTTCATGATCAACACCAAACCAGGTACCAGTCCTGCCGATACCGGTCTGTACTTCATCAGCAATCAATAAGACGCCATATTGGTCACATAATTCTCTCACTGCTTTTAAATAGCCTTCTGGTGGAACGATGATCCCACCCTCGCCCTGCACTGGTTCTAAAATAACTGCCGCTGTTTCATCGTCGATCACTTCAGCAAGCGCGCCTATCTCGCCGTATTCTACATGCGTAAAATTATCCAGCAGCGGTTTAAACGGATCCCTGAACAAATCTCTGCCTGTAGCCGTTAAAGAACCGAAAGTTTTGCCATGAAACGCATTCTTAGCGGCAATAAACTTTTTTCTTTTTGTTGCCAGACGCGCAACTTTAAGGCAGCCTTCAACAGCTTCTGTACCGCTGTTGACGAAAAAACTGTATTGCAGATCACCGGGAGTGATTTCTGCCAGTTTTTCTGCCAGATCGGCCATAGGCCTGTTAAAAAGCACTTTCCCGCTCATAGGCATTTTATGCAGCTCGGCTTCCACCGCCGCTATAACTTCCGGATTTCGATGACCCAAAGCAAACATGCCATAACCGCCGAGGCAATCAATAAACTGTTTGCCTTCACTGTCGGTTATTATCCAACCCTCTGCGTGGCCTTCAACGCTTGCCAAACCCATGAAACGAAATAATTTCGCCTGGGCCGGATTGATATATTTTTCATATTTACTGATCGTTTCTTCAACATACATAGTCAATTCCTCCGTTTATTTCAACAAACTGCTTACGGGAACCAACTGGATTCCAGATGCATTTACTTCATCAATGACCCTGCTCCAGGCTGCGGCAGTATGCGGCCGGGCGTGGCAAATAGCAATGGCGCTGCCGTTTCTGTCAGCCATTTCCACCGCCTGCCAGATTTTAGCAATAATGTCGTCTTCGTTGGCACTGTTGTCCAAAAAGATATTGTTGCGTGCCGTGGGCACACCCATACTGCGTGCGACCTGGTCGCCAATAGATTTGGAATAGGTGCTGCTGTCTACAAAGAACAGACCCTGCTGCTTCAAAACTTTCAGTACGGCTTTCATCGTTGCTTCATTACTTGTTGCTTTTGATCCCTGATGATTATTAACGCCTTCGATCCCAGGCAGGCTGTCTACTGCTTTGCGCGTCACTTGCTGAACCTGGTCAGCAGTCATATCAGTCAGTATGGTAGCTTTGCCCTCAGACATTGCCGTTCTGTCCATCGGTTCCATCGGCAAATGCAGCATGGCAGTCTTCCCGCCGCCTTTTATAACATGCAAAGCGTCGCTGCTGAAATCCTTATAGGGAAGGATCGCATAACTAAAGGGCGCATTTAATTTGACCAATTTCCTTACCGGCGCCAGATCATAACCGCAGTCGTCAATAATAACGGCTAATTTACCATGATACTTCTGGGTCGTTTTTTTATCATCCTTCTTCTTACTCTCATCTTCTTTAATATCTTTGTCTTCCTTCGTCAGATTTAAATTATGATAAAAGTAAACCGTATCGGTGACAAAATTCATTTTACCTGTTCCTGCTTTGGCAGAAATGGCAATTTCCATCCGCACTGCTTCCCAACCGTTGTAAGTCGCATCACGCTGATTGAGTACAAGCATTTTCGTACCAGTAATTTTCTCTCCCAGCCAGTCGGCAGCCCCCTCTAATCCTGTGCTTGGCGGAACGCCAATAGCCAGCTGACGCTTATTCCAGACCACTTCTCCTCCTGTTTCCTTCATGCGCTCATGCTGATCTTCACGGCCATTGTCAGTTAACTGCCAGTTATCTTTCGATAACAAAATATCGTCAACTGCCCTGTGTGCTTCTTTTGATTCTTCCCGTAAATCAACAGCAGAAGAACCAGTCAGGCCTTTATCAAACACATCTTTTTCTCCGCCTCTGCTCGCCGCATAATAAATACCGCCGGCAACGGCTATAGCCAATAATACTAAAATCAGAGTCAGAACGAAGCCTCCGCCTGATCCTTTTTTTCTATTACTCCTTCTCGCCATAGTAGCCTCCTCTATGCCCGCGGATGCGCTTTTTCATAAATATCGCGCAGGCGTTTATTTGTCAGATGCGTATAGATCTGTGTTGTAGAAATATCTGAATGTCCTAAAAGTTCCTGCACAGACCGCAGATCAGCCCCATTATCAAGCAGATGCGTCGCAAAAGAATGCCGCAGCATATGCGGTGTAAGCTCCTTACTTAACCCTGCCTGATGCCCATAACCGCGAATGATCTGCCAAAACCGCTGCCTTGTCATTTCATTACCGTTCATGCTCAAAAATAAATTTTTGACAGCGGGATTTTTTGTATGGACCAACTGCGGCCTTACAACATGCAGATATTTGTCTAAATATTCAACAGCTATACCGCCTACAGGTATCAACCGCTCTTTAGAGCCTTTGCCAAAAGCGATGATATATTTCATCTGCAGATTAACCCCACTGACAGGTAAACTCAGCAATTCGGAAACGCGCATTCCTGTCGCATAAAGCACTTCCAGCATTGTGCGGTCACGATAGCCTTCATGCGTCCCCAGATCAGGCTGCTCCAAAAGCTTCAGCACCTCTTCCAGATTTAAAACCCTGGGCAGTTTGATGCCTTTCGTTCCCGCTTCCACAACTTCCGCAGGATCAATATCCAAATAGCCTTCTGCCGTCATAAAACGATAAAAAGATTTTATAGCAGCCAGCTTCCGTGCTATTGTTGCTGCTGCCAGGCCTTTATTTTTCAAACCTGTCATATAGCGAATGATCTGTTCACGCGATACTTTCGCCAACGCGTCATTATCAGGCAAAGACAAAGCTTCTTTAAACAAACGTAAATCACGCTCATATGCCAGTCGTGTATTAGGTGATAATCCCAATTCAACTGTCAGATATTCAAAAAACAAACTTAACTTATCGTTCATAATTTATCCTCAAAAAAGAAAAACAACGCTCAAGCGCTGTTTTTCAAAACATTATTGTTCGCGCTTCTCTGGCTGCATAATTGTAATATTAGCCGCCGGCGAAATAGTCGATATAGCATGCTTATAAACAAGCTGTTGTTTACCTTCGTTTTCAATAATAACGGTAAAGTTATCAAAACCTCTTACCAGCCCTCTGATTTGAAAGCCGTTAACTAAATAAATAATAACACCCAGGTTTTCTTTACGTACGTGGTTCAAAAAGCTGTCCTGAAGATTCATTGTCGGTTTTGGTCCACTATTATTCATAAGTTTCCCCTCCAAAGTAATTTCTAACTATATATCCTAATTCTACCGCAGTTTAAACTTTTCTACAAGCATTTGCTGCATATCCTCAATAATCTTTTCATATACAGGTTCTTTTCCCACATCGAACCATTCGATATAGGGCATCTGACGATACCAGGTAAATTGCCGTTTGGCAAAATTCCGCGTTGCCTGTTTCAATTTCTCAACAGCAGCCGCTTTATCCATCTGACCCTGTAAATACCAGGTTATCTGCCTGTAACCAATACTGCGCATCGACTGGGCCTCTGGAGAGACGCCGCTTTCAAGCAGCTTTTCAGTTTCCTCGATCAACCCGTCTGACAGCATTTTATCAACTCTGGCATTAATCCGTGCGTACAAATTCTCACGTTCCATACGCAGACCCAAAACAACAGCGTCATAGGGCCACTCTTCAGCTTTTCTATGAGCTATTTTTTCACCGCCCCGCACTGCTTCGATCGCTCTGATGATCCGCCTGACATCATTAGCATGCAATCTTGCGGCAGCTTCTGGGTCAAGCACCTGCAATTTTTCATGCAAAGCGCTGTTGCCATGTGCTTTTGCAAATGCTTCCAGCTCCTGCCTCAATTCACTGCATTCTTCGACGGCATTGAACTCATAATTTTCAAGTAAAGCCTTGATATAAAGCCCGGTGCCACCAACAATTATTGGCAATTTACCGCGCTCATTGATATCAATGATCAGCTTTTCGGCTTTTTCTTTAAAATCAACAACGCTGAATTCAGCATCCGGCGGTAAAATATCAACTAAATGATGCGTCACTTCCTCTAATTCCTCAGCAGAAGGTTTTGCCGTACCAATATTCATTTTTTGATATACCAGCATGGAATCGCCGGAAATTATTTCACCATTAAGACGCTTTGCCAAGGCTATACCGCAATGGCTTTTACCGGTTGCAGTCGGTCCTAAAATAACGGCAACTTTCGGTTTCATGCCGTTACCTCCTTCGGATACCATATTTTACGCGGCTATAACGGCCGCCAACAATTTCTGTGCACCCAAAAGCTTCCAACAGCTTTTGGCCCCGTTCTTTGATAACTACACAGGGAGCTGCTCGCAGCGCAGCCTCAACCATCTCTGCCGTCAAAGCTTTTTCCCGCGCCAGCGGCCGCAGCGGTTCCATATTGGAAGAACCGTTTACAGGTATTCTAAACATTGGATCAAAGTAAACAACATCAAAACTGTCGGCCGGTAAAGCAGCTAAATAAGTCTCCGCTTCTGCACATACCGTTGTTATCCTGCGCATGGCACTATTTAAATCAATATCTTCAGCCTGATAGTTCTTCAGTCCCTCACTGACTACAAAGTGCAGTAATGGCGAAGCTTCAACAGCACAAACAACACCCTCAGCTCCTGTAATAAAACTGGCAACAATGGCATCACTGGCCAGCCCCATCGTGCAATCGAGAACTTTCATGCCCGGCTTAAGCTCCAGGGCAGCAACAAAGTGATCGGGCTCGTGCTTTTTTAAGCGCTGCGCACGCAAAACTGCCATACTGGGGTGAAAAAAGAAGGTCCCGGAAGCACTATAGACCTGCGGTCCTTGATTCGTTGCCACTAAAAGCGCGTCCACCTGCTCCCGGTCAAGCAAAAATTTCAAAGATCCCTTGCTGCTGCGTTCCACATATTTCACGTTAAATTTCTCTGCCCATATTTGAGCAAGTTTCTCTAAATCAGCATTTTCATTGCGTCCAACTGTTACTGCAAACTTAAACGATTTATGCATACTTTTACGTTCTCTTAAACATCTTATACAATTCAGCAGAATTTATTTCCACCATACAGGGTCTGCCGTGAGGACAGGTAAAAGGATGCTCCGTATTGCAAAGATCAATGATCAACTGCCGCATTTGGCGCATATTCAGAACCTCGCCGGCTTTGATGGCTGCTTTGCACGCAGTCATATGCAAAATATTCTGACGCAAATCGCTGGGATCGATCGTTCTTAATTCAGCCAGCATTTGCGTAATTTCCCGCACAAAATCTTCCGCATCATCAGCCTTTATATCCGCAGGCAGGCTTGAAACACGCAGCATAGCTTCGCCTGCTGCCTCTATATCAACACCTAAACGCAGGAATTCTTCCCGATGCTCCTCGATCAAATTGACATCCTGGGACGTAACATCGATATACAAAGGTATCAACATCTGCTGAGCCGGGATATCATTATGAGCAGCGACAAGCTTATCATATAAGATTCGCTCATGCGCGGCATGCTGATCGATCAAAAACAAAGAATCTTCTGATTGGGCAACAATAAAGGTTCTGTCAACCTGTCCCAGAGGCCAGATCGTATCGACGCCGCTGTCAGTATCAGTAAAATCAATAATATTAGAGGCAATATTGTCTTGTTTATCAAAAACATCACGGGTTTCACTTATCGTATACACAGGTTCTGTTTTAGGAGGCCTGTATGTATATTCCGGCTCTTTCCAAACACTCTGCTGCTGCGCTTTATATTCCGGTGCCGGTTCTGTTTTTATAGCACCAGTATTGCTGCCTGAAGCCGGTAAAACCTGCGTCTTTGCTTCAACCGGCTTATTTTCGCTGCTTTCCGGCAGTACTGCCGGTATCTCCGCTGCTTCTGCAGCAGTCTCAGCAGGTTTAAATACCTGCAGCTCAGAATCATCCAATAATGTCAGATCCTGCGGTTTAGCGCTCATGGGCCGCGTCAATGCGTCAGTCAAAGCTTTGTACATTGCTTTATAAACAGTGCTGTCATCACTGAACTTGATTTCACTTTTCTGCGGATGGACGTTGACATCGATACTTTCAGTATCGACATTGATATTCAACACCGCAAACGGGAAACCGCTTTTAGGAATCTGCGACTGATACGCATGGTCAATCGCCTTGGCGATCATTCTGTTAGTAATGATGCGTCCGTTTACCAGCAGGGTCTGCCATTGCCGCGTACCTTTCAGCAAAGTCGGTTTGCCGATAAAGCCCCTTACTTTCACTTCGCTGTCAGCAAAATCTACTGTTAAAAGCTCTTCGCTGACATTTTTACCATACAGCGCCTTGATAGTTTCAACCAGATCACCGTTGCCCGGCGTACTTAAAACCTCTTTATCGTTGCTGATAAGCTTAAATCTTACATCAGGACGCGATAAAGCCAGTTTGGTAATCAGTTCACTGATATAGCGGCTTTCTGTTTGTACGGTCCGTAAAAATTTACGGCGGGCAGGAACATTGAAAAACAAATTTTCAACAATGATCGTCGTCCCAGTATGACCGCCTGTAGCAATACATTCAGCCTGATCACCACCTTCGATTTTGATCGAAGTGGCAAACTCTTCCGTAACAGGCCGCGTCAGCAGTTGAAAATTACTGACAGAAGCAATACTCGGCAATGCTTCGCCGCGAAAGCCTAAAGTATTCAGATGCAGCAGATCTTCCGCCGCTCTGATTTTACTTGTAGCATGCCGCAGAACTGCTAATTTTGCATTTTCTTCCGACATGCCGCTGCCGTTATCGACAACGCGGATGTATTCTGTGCCGCCGCCAAAAATAGTGACTTCGATATTATCCGCACCTGCATCCAAAGAGTTTTCAACAAGCTCTTTGACGACAGAAGCAGGTTTTTCGACAACTTCACCGGCAGCGATCTGATTCGCCGTATTCTGATCTAATAACTGTACTTTTTGTTCGTTCATAATTCACCGCCTTCCCTTTTGGCTTCATCCTGCAATTTATACAAGGCATTCAATGCTTCGATTGGCGTCATCGCCATAACATCCATTTTTAAAATCTGCTGCTGTAAGCCGCTGGCAAACAACGACCCCATCGGCGCCGCTTCTTTTTCTGACCGGGGAGTTATCTGAACACTGCAGGCAGTTTCACAATTGTCATACTCATCCAGAATCTCCTGAGCCCGATCAATGACCTTCTTAGGCAGTCCGGCAAGCCTTGCCACATGTACACCGTAACTGCGGTCAGTACCGCCGGGCACGATCCTGCGCAAAAAGACGATATCATTGCCGCGCTCTTTAACAGCAACAGAATAATTTTTTACACCGCTCATGACGTCTTCCAACGCAATCAACTGATGATAATGCGTAGCAAACAGTGTTTTGGCTTTTATTTTCTCGTGAATAAACTCCATTACCGCACGCGCAATGCTCATACCATCAAAAGTGCTGGTACCGCGGCCAACCTCATCCAAAATAATCAGACTATCCTTAGTTGCATACCTGAGGATCTGCGCAACTTCGTTCATCTCTACCATAAAGGTACTTTGACCGGTTGCCAGATCGTCGCTGGCGCCGACACGAGTAAAAATCTTATCCACAGGGCCAATAGTAGCCTGACGTGCGGGAATAAAGCTGCCCATCTGCGTCATCAAAACCAGCAGGGCAACCTGGCGCATATAAGTCGATTTACCAGCCATATTCGGTCCGGTAATAATAATCATACGTTCGTCATTATTGTTGAGAGTCGTGTTGTTTGGAACAAAAATCTCACGTTCCAGCAAACGCTCCACCACCGGATGGCGTCCGTCATAAATCTTTATTTCACTGCGATTATTCAATTCCGGACACACATAGTTATATTTAAAGGCAACTTCCGCCAGCGATACTAAAACGTCGATATTGGCCAAAGCCCGTGCTGTTTCCTGCATCTGCACAATCTGAGACCTGATCTTCTCACGCAGCTGTGTAAAAATATAATATTCAAGCTGCTCGATTTTTTCTTTAGCGCTTAAAATCTTATTTTCAAAATCTTTTAATTCAGGAACAATATACCGCTCGGCATTTACAAGTGTTTGCTTACGGACAAAATAATCCGGTACATTGGCGCTTTGCCCTTTAGAAACCTCGATATAATAGCCAAAAACCTTATTATAGCCGACCTTTAAGGTTTTGATGCCAGTCTCTTCTTTGATTTTCAGTTCAAAATTCTGCATCCAGGTCTTATTATCACTGGCAATCGAATGCAGTTCATCCAGCTCTAAATCAAAGCCGCTGCGGATCATACCGCCTTCGCGTACAGAAAAAGGCGGTTCATCTACGATCGCTGCCATCAAAGTAGTAAAAAGCTCCTGATGCAGATGCACATCTTCACATAACTGTTGTAAAAGTTTGCTGTTACAGGATCTCAGTAAGCTTTTTATTTCAGGAAGCACTGCCAGTGAAGAACGCAGTGAAACCAGATCACGCGCGTTGGCACTGCCAACTTCGATACGCGAAACAATACGTTCTAAGTCAAAAATAGCTTTTAGCTTTTCCTGCAGGTTGCCACGCAGCTGTATATTAGCCAGCAATTCTCCTACTGCTTCCTGCCTTGACCTGATCTGTGACAAATCCAGCAAAGGACATTCGATCCAGTTACGCAGTTTACGGGCACCCATAGAAGTAGACGTAAAATCAAGTACATCTAATAATGTGCCCCGTTTGGAACCATCCCGCATATTTTTGATAAGCTCTAAATTTCTGACAGCCGTTGCATCCAAATTCATAAACTGTTCTTTAGCGATACGCGACAAGCTGTTGATATGCGACAGATCTGCTTTAACAGTTACATGCAGATAACGCAGTAAATGCTCTACCGTATCATGCACTAAAATATCGGCAACATCATCATTGCCAAAATGCTGCGCAAAATACTGCGGCGCTCCTTCTTCTTCCTGATATACCGAAACTGCACATTCCGGCACTTTGCTTTTGATCCAGGCTGCTAAATTCTCCCAATTGGCAATACCGCTATAGGCAACTAATTCTGCCGGCTGAATGCGGAACAGCTGTTCCTTGATCGCCATCAAACGCTCTTCACCAGCAGCACTGAACCATTGGCATTCGCCTGTAGAAATATCGGCGGCAGCAAGACATATTTCACTGCCATCCTCCTGCAGAAAAACTAAATACCTGTTATGTTTATCATCTAAAAGCTGTTCGCTCAAAACAGTTCCAGGCGTAATGATCTTGACGACCTTACGTTCAACGATACCCTTGGCTGCTTTAGGATCTTCCACCTGCTCACAAATAGCGATGCGATAACCTTTTTTGATCAGTTTGGCAATATAATTATCGACAGAATGATAAGGCACGCCACACATCGGTATCTTTTCTTCCATACCGCCGGCACGCCCTGTCAGCGTGATATTCAACTCTCTGGAGGCTGTCAGCGCATCCTCAAAAAACATTTCGTAAAAATCGCCTAAACGGAAAAACAGCAATTCATCCTCATGCTGACGCTTTACTTCAAGGTACTGCTGCACCATCGGCGTATAAGCAGTTGTCATTTTACCGCCTTCCCTTTCAAAAGCCAGGTCTGCGCAGTTTCGATCTGCACCTGCACTTTATCGCCCAGCTTAAACTCTCGTCCTTCGACCGGCCATAAAACCAGCTTATTAGTACGTGTTCGCCCGCTCCATACTTTTTCGTTATTATTACTTGGTCCTTCTGCTAAAACTTCTAATGTTTTGCCAACCAAAGCTTCATTGCGCTGCACACTCGAAATATTCTGAGCTTCCATCAGTAAATTCAGTCTGGCTTTCTTTACATCTAACGGAACCTGTTCTTCCATCACAGCAGCCGGTGTTCCCGAGCGTTTGGAATAAATAAAAGTAAAGGCCGCATCAAAACCAACTTCTTTGACTAAATTCAAAGTATCGTTAAAATCAGCCTCTGTTTCACCGGGGAACCCAACAATAATATCCGTTGTAATAGCAGCTTCCGGCACATAACGCCTGATCATGGCTACAAGTTCCAAATATTTTTCGCGTGTATAACCGCGGTTCATTGCTTTCAAAATTTTATTGCTGCCGGATTGAAAGGGGATATGAAAATTCTCGCAAACATGCTCACATTCGGCAACTGCTTTGATAACATCTTCGTGCATATCACGCGGATGGCTTGTCATATAGCGAACCCGTTCCACTCCTGGGATTTCATTCACGCGGCGTAATAATTTGGCAAACTGATCTTTTTCGCCAAAATCTTTACCATAGGAATTGACATTCTGCCCTAACAGCGTAAACTCCTTATAACCTTTAGCAACGGCCTGCTCGACCTCATCCACAATATTTTCGATACTGCGGCTGCGCTCACGCCCACGTACATACGGCACAATACAATATGTACAAAAATTGTTGCAGCCATACATAATAGGGATCCATGCTGAAAACCCGCTTTGCCGGATACGCTCGCCCTCAAACTCGCTTTCTTTGACCTCCAGGCTGTTATACACCCGTTCGCCTTTATCAGCCAAATACTCAGCCAGTATCTCCTTAAAACCATTGACATGGGCCGTGCCGATCAATAAATCGATTTGCGGATGTTTTTTGATCAGTTTCTCACCATCCTTCTGAGCCATACAGCCGGCAACACAAACGATCTGTCCCGGATGCTTTGCTTTGACCCCTTTTAATTCACCAATTTTACCTAAAATGCGTTTTTCCGCACTTTCACGTACGCAGCAGGTATTTACTACAACTACATCCGCATCATGAAAATCGTCAGCAGCGCTGTAGCCAAGCTCCTGCAGCTGGCCGGCATAATGCTCAGCGTCACTTTCGTTCATCTGGCAGCCGTAATTTAAAATCGCATAAGTTTTTGCTGTCACTGAATACACCTCATATTAAAATTGAAACCGCAGCTAAGCAGCTTCGCAAAATTACCTGTATTATATTATTATACCTTTTTAGGTTAGCAGTGGCAAATTTTAAGCGGTAAAAATTTAGCAAAAAAGCAGAGCATCTGCTCTGCTTTATAGTATTCAACCTTTATACCAGGCTACAGTTTTAGTCAGTGCTTCTTCAAAAGCATAATGCGGTTTCCAAGCCAATTCATTTTTGATTTTTTCACAATCCATAGGATAACGTGAATCATGCCCAGCCCGGTCTTCCACAAATTCAATTACATTTTCATCTTTACCCAAAATTCCCAGTACCACTTTTATAAAAGTTAGATTGGCTATTTCGGTACCGGCCGCAATATTATAAATATGACCTGCTTTTCCATTTTTGAGTATTTTATCAACAGCAATACAATGATCAAGCACATATAACCAGTCACGTTTATTTAAACCAGTACCATAAACAGGTATCTTTTGTCCGCTCTCTGCTAAAGCTATGATCTTAGGCAAAAGTTTTTCACTATGCTGCCAGGGTCCATAATTATTACTGCTGCGGCTGATAGTTACATATAAACCATATGTCCTGGCATAAGCCAAGCACAATAAATCAGCTGCTGCCTTTGAAGCAGCATAAGGACTGGAAGGATGTAAGGCAGCTTCTTCTGTGAACCCACGCCAGTCATAATCTAACGGTTTGTCCCCATATACTTCGTCCGTAGATATCTGATGAAATCTTGCTACAGCAAACTTAACACAGGCATCTAACAATACACCTGTACCTTCGACATTAGTTTTAGTAAAAATAGCCGGAGACTTGATAGAAGTATCGACATGGCTCTCAGCCGCAAAATTTATCACTGAGTCGAACTTATACTGCGCAAAACACATTTCTACAAATTGCTCATCACAAATATCGCCCTGGATGAAAGTAAAATTATTTAATTTAACGACATCTGCCAGCGCCGCCATATTAGCAGCATAAGTCAGCTTGTCCAGGCATACAATTTCATCATTCGGATACTGCTGTAAATGCCAATTTATATAATTGCTGCCAATAAAACCGGCACCACCGGTAATCAATAAACGCATAAGTACCTCTTTATTTTTTATATTTACTACCGCTCTATTATATAGCAAAACACCGCACTGGAAAAGTGCGGTGTTTTTAATCAGTTATTGATTTAATAAACTTTTCTGCCAAAACTTTATAATCATGATTTGCTCTTACATAATTTTTACCATTATTACCAAGTTCTTGCCTTTTCATTTCCGAAAAAGACATTATCATCTTAACAGCATTTACCACACCATCAACATCTTCACCAGGAACAGAAATTCCACAATCAGCTTCTTGAACCAAATCATTACCAGCAGTAACACAACTTATAATCGGTTTCCCAGATAACATATAATCCATAATTTTATTTGGACTTATACCATATTTGAACAGCTTTTGTTTCTGCAATCCAATATACAAACAGTCCATATTATTTAAAAAATTATTAATCTGCGTTTTGGGTATACTATCTAAAAAAAGTACGTTATCTAATTCTTTATTACGCACCAATATTTTTAAATTTTCTTTTTCCTGTCCCTGCCCCACTAAAATAAATCTTACTGACAATTGTTCTTCTTTACATTTGGCAGCTGCCTCAATCAGAATATCTAATGCATTAGCAATACCATGAGCACCAGTATACCCTATTAAAAAAAGCTTTTTCTCATGTAGAGCATCACATATATCCTGATACGGTTTATTTAATTTGGCATTATACTCTACTTCACTAACAATAATACCATTTGGAACACATATGAACTTATTATTTCCTAACCCATGTGCTTGTAAATACTTTTCTGCTGAAGGTAATATTGAAATAACCTTATCAACATTTCTACACCAAAAATTTTCTGCCTGCTGCATAAGTAAAATAAACGGATGATATTTATTCATTTTTCCTAATTCCATTGGTGAAAGCGGCCATAAATCATGTAATTCAAAAATAAACTTGGATTCTGTTTTTTTAGCTAACTTATAAGCGGGATACGAATCGAGAGGATATGTTGACGATGCTATAACAGCATCAGGCTTCAATGATGCAAGTTTAGATAAATTTTTATATAGCTGATAAACAAATTGCAACATGTTTTTTAAACGTCTAATGCCATTACCTTGATAAGCACTTGTAGGTAACCAAAGATAACGAATACCCTCTACATACTCTTCCTCTAAAACATCAATCTGTTTGTTTTTCTGACGCAAGTGTGAATAAGAAGCAGTTATAATAGTTACTTCATGGCCGCTTTTAACCCATTCTCTTGCTAAATAATAAGGTCGAAATTCCATACCATGTATATTCGATCCGGCATAATGATTAATAAGCATTATATGCATTCTTATTTCTGCCTTTGCTGCAAGATTTCTATTATTTTTTGGCCGCTATTTCCATCACCATATAACTGCTCTTTGAATACATTTTCTGAAACTTTATTTTTTCTAACCGCATCTAGAATTTTATTATAATCTGCTCCAACCAATATGTTAGCACCACACTGAACAAGTTCCACCCATTCAGTCTCATCACGTAAAGTAATACAAGGTTTTTCAAAAAAATAAGTTTCTTTTTGCATTCCACCACTATCTGTTAAAACTACTATCGCATTCTTCAGCAAAAATAAAATGTCGAAATAACCAACAGGCTCAATCACAGATACTTTATTCAAAATAATTTTATTCATTTCCATAATTTTTCTTGTTCTGGGATGCAATGGCAAAATAACACGTTGTGTTTCCCCAATCATTTCCAAAGCCCTCATAATATTACGCAAACGATCAATATCATCAGTATTTTCCGCTCTATGTACAGTTGCCAAAAAATATGGTTCCATCGCTAGTTGTTTTACTAATTCAGTAGGCTTAGCAACATTACCATAGAATTTTACAGCATCATACATAACATCACCAACATTATAAACACCACTAATTATACTTTCATCCTTCAGATTTTTTACCGCTGTATCTGTTGGGCATAATAATAACGTAGATATTCTATCTGATAAGATCCTATTAACTTCTTCTGGCATATTCATATTGAAAGAACGCAACCCCGCTTCTATATGTACAACAGGTATATGTAGTTTTACCGCAGCTAAAGCACCAGCCAAAGTTGAATTAGTATCGCCATAAATCAAAACATAATCTGGCTTTTCATCTATAAGTATACACTCTATATTTTCTAGCATACGACCAGTCATAGCACCTTGCATACCGCCACCTAAATGTAAATTATAATGCGGTTGAGGAATATGCATTTCTTTAAAAAATACATCTGACATATTAGCGTCATAATGTTGGTTAGTATTAATAATTTTTTCTTCAATTTTTGTATTTTTTGATATCAAGTTATTTTCTTGAATAGCACGTGAAACGACAGCAGCCTTTATAAACTGCGGGCGTGCACCAATAATTGTTATGATCTTCACATCAATGCTCCTTTATAAATACTAATCATTTGTTGAACATTATTATGCCAATTATATAACTGAAATACTCTTTTTCTACCAGCTTTTCCCATTTCGGCTCTCAATGAACTGTCTAAAATTAATTTTTCAATGGCTAATGCTGTTTTTTCGGGATTTCGTGGTGGGACAATTAAACCAGTCACACCATCTTCAACTACTTCTGGTAATCCTCCTACATTAGATACAACAACCGGTTTTTCACAAGCACTAGCTTCAATAACAGCTACCCCAAAGCTTTCACTGTTTGATACTGATACTGATATCGATAGCATATTATCATATACAGGAACTAATGAATGAACAATTTTACCAGTAAAAACACTATCTTCTGCAATTCCCAAATCTTCTGCCAGTTTCTTTAAATATGTTTTTTGGCTTCCCTCTCCAACAATTAATAGTTTTAAAGGCAATTGATTATTTCTTTTTTTTACAATACTAAAAGCTCTTATTAGATATTCTATTCCGTATTTTTCTTCCAAAGTTTTAATAGTGCCTATAACAATCTCATTAGGTTTGAATATAGAGTCTACATTTAATGGTTTAAATTCATTTATATCAACACCAAAAGGTGTTACTTTAATACCTTTTGATGTATATTTTTGAATTTCTTCGGCCATTACATTACTTGTTGATAATATTATATCAGCTTTGAAAAAATTATATTTTATAATATTTTTATGAAACAAAGAAATATTAGGGAAATCAAAAATATCACTTCCCCAAACTGAAATTATATATGGATGAAAGCCAACTAACGCACCCAGTAAACCATAACTTGTTGCATAATGTGCATGAATAATATCTGGTTGGAAAATTTTAATGACCTTTTTCAATAATGGTAATGCCTCTAAATATCTTATTTTAAAAAAAACATTATTTTTTTTATTTTTATCCAAAGAATAATATATTTTTATATTTTTATGATATAAATTGTTATCACCTGCTTTATAGTTTAATGAAAATATCGCAATTTCTATATTATTTTCACTTAAACTTTTAACCCATTTCATTGTATGAACAGAATAAGCATCAGCCAATAATAATATTTTCATAAAATCATTCTTTTTCCAATCTTTTATTTTTATTACTGTTTATATAGGTAATCAAACGATTTACTTGTTCTCTTCTATGATGCTCTTTTATAGTCTTTGTATCTGCTATTAATATTTTTTTATTCTTCCAATCGTTATAAGCTCGTTCTATTTCAGCCATAATATCTACAATATTTTCATTTTCTGCCAAATAGCCAACCTTACTCTTTTCAATCAATTTTGCAGCAACATCATCTTTAGGAACCAAACCCAAAATTGGTTTTCCTGTTCCAATATAATCAAATAATTTACCAGTATAAACACCTTTTTCAATATTTGAAGGACTTATTAAAAGCAATAAATCAGCATTTGAACACATGTATTTTATTAAATCCATATATTCCATCTTATCCTGTTCTTGTATATAGTTGCTTATCGAATGGGGAATACTAATTGGAGAATTATTACCAATAATTTCTACATATATATTTCTTATACTTTTTTTCTTTATTAACATTTCTAATGCTTTGAAAAAATTTTTGGGATTTCTGGGGCCATAAAAATTTCCTGTATATAAGATAGTAAATTTATCTTTGACATTTCGTGAACATCTAATTAATTCCGTGTCATAGTCATATCCATTTCTTATCTCTAAACAATTAATCTTATCATTTGTTATTTTGCGATATTTTAATAATTGTGGATAAGATACTGATAATAACAAATCACAATTTTGTAATATTTCTTTTGATTTTTTTAGCAATCTATTTCTCAAATTATCAGGATAATTAGGAGACCATAACGCATCACGCATATCAGCAATCCATTTTATCGAAGGATATTTTTGTTTAATTTCAGAAGCAATGATATGTGAACTAATAGGAGGTGCACTGGATAATATATAATCAAAACTTTGATTTATACATATTTCTCTAAATTTTTTTATTGCCTCTTTTCTCCAACCTGCTTCTTCATCAAAAAATATATTAGTAAATATTATATTATATACACATTTTAGATAATGAATAATTTTAGCTTCTTTTTTATTCGTATCAAATTTTGAAATTATACTTTTATTCGTTACATAATAAATATTTATTCCATCATTTGAGATAAATTCATTTTCTACCCCTTTTGTCAAAACAGTAACATCATATCCAAATTCATGAAAATATTTTGCAAAAGAAGTAATTCTAGTAACAGCAATATGTTTTTGAGGTAAATAAAAATTTGAAATTATTAGAATCTTTTTCATAATAATCGCCTTTTCATATTTAATAAAAATTTATAAAATTTCAAATTAATTGAAAGACTAATTAAAGCACATTTCATCCCTAATCTCATTTCATTATTTAAAATCATTTCTTTCAATACAAATCGAATTTCTTTTTGTTGTTCCTGTGCTATCTCAATATTTTCATATTTATATAAATCTAAAATTTTATCAATTATCCTTTTTCTAAAACCTAATACTCGTGCTTCAGTAAATTTTATCAAATTGGGGTATCTGTCTCTTACAATAGAAAGTGTATAATTTCCACATTCAATTAATTCTAAATCCGTTTTTTTGAAACACCCTCTAATAAGAGAAGTATGGCTTTGTACATAATGGTATTTGCTTTGAGAATCACAAACTACTATTTTTGATTTTTCTAGTGTTTGGAAAAAAACTAAATCATCTTCAAATTTAGTTCCTTTAGGAATTCTCAATTCTTCAAAAATTTTTTTATGATAAATTTTGTTCCACATGGCTTTAACATAATAGTTTTCTTTCCAAAAAAGCTCTATAGTTTCTCTAGACATTTTAAAAACTTTACAATATTCACCATCTGGATTTGGAGCTATAATAGTTTTATCCCTAAACTCCACAAAAATTCTGCAACAAGAAATATCTGCACCATATTGTATGGCATTGCCATACAATAGTTCATACATATCATTATCTACATAATCATCACTATCAACAAAACCAATATATTCTCCAGTAGCATTGTCTAATCCTATATTTCTGGCATCACCTAGCCCACTGTTTTCTTTAAAAATAACCCGTACTCTCTTATCTAAAATCTTATACTTTTCATATATTTTTTTACTATTATCTGTAGATCCATCATCTACAATTATAAGTTCAAAATCACTAAATGTTTGATTTAAAATTGAATTTATACATTTTTCTAAAGTGTTTTCCCCATTGTATGTACATACAATAATGCTTAACTCTGGCATATCAAATCAATCTCCTACTTTTAATTTAATATTTTTCACTTTCATTTTTTCACTATCTGTCAATACATATGTATATATTGTGAAAATATATACACTACTATATATTAGTACTTTAATAATAAATTTCGATATTTCACTAATAGTACAAAAGCCTATCACGATATTCAATATAATTCCAAATAACACCATAGGTAAAAAACACTTAAATAAACTACATATAGTTATCCAAAACGTTTTTATGGGCAACCCAACTTTATACGCATAATATAAATTCAAGCCAATTATATTTCCGATTATCAATAAAACTGCTGAAATAATCCCACAAAAAACAATATCATAATTTTTGGAAACAAAAATTATGCAGAAAATATTTATTATTCCAAGAATAACAAATATTTTAGCTTTGATCCAATATAGATTCTTGACTTGCAATATTGTTTGTCCTGCACTTTGTATAAAATCAATAGTTAAAGGAATCATTAGCGCACAAGTAATTAAATATACTTGTTCAAATCCGTTGCCCAACCATAACATAATAAATTCATTACCAAACAAGAAAAATCCACTAACAAATATACCTAAAAATAAAATTTGATAGCGTCCTAATTTTACAAATTCATTCGATATCTTCGAAAATCCCGATTCTTCTGCAAATAACTTAATTAATTTCACGTTAAAAATCCCTGGAATAACAGATCCTAAAACCATATAGTTCATACAAATAGACATTGCTAAAGAATAAATTGTAACGGCAGTCGTATCAATATTGATTCCTAAAATAATTTGGTTACTACGCCAAAAAATTTGATCAGAAATCATAACAATAAAAACTGACATCGATAATTTTAAGATATTATCGAATAAAAAACTATCCCAATAATAATATCTTATTTTAATTTTTATAATACTGAAACAATAATAAATTTTTATTATAATACATATTAATGTAATAATTAATTGCATTAAAACCAAGAAATATATATTGGGATAAAATTGAATAAAGAAAATAACTATTAATGATGGTAATAAAGTCTGTATTAGATTTATTATTTTCAAAAAGATAAATTTTTCATGAGTATTAATAACAGCTGTAAACATGCTGGTACTAACAGTTAATAGTACATTAAAAAACAATATCCAGTATATTGTTTTCGCTTCACTCATCTCGTTTAAAGTTAATGAGGAAAAAATTTCATTAAAAAAAGAATAAATCAAAATACCCACAAAAAATATAAGAATAGCAATAGTGCCATAAACAAATGAAGCAATTGCCAATGTATTCTCTGCTTTCTCACTATCATTCTGATGAAAATACATTGTATAAAATCTAGTAATTGCATTAGAAAAACCTAAATCCATAATAGAAATATATGCTACAACTGCTGCTATTAATTGATATAGTCCATATTGTTCTTTCCCAATATAATGTAATAAAACTGGTATATAAATTAAATTAATAATTACTTGTAAAATTATATTTATATAAGATAGTATTACTCCAATACTTCTTTCATTCATATCTTATTCCAGCCTATAATATCTTTTATATAATTGCGCATAGAAATAGGCAGCATTCGTAATACGCAAATAGGATTTATTTTATACCAAATTTTCCACTGCCTAAATTTTCTATAAAACCATTCATCTTTATTTAAATAATAAATTTGTAACATTTGTAAATATTGCATTTTCATATACTCATTAGTCACATAAATATCTTTTTCTTTCTTGTAATCTTGATATAACAGCCAAAAATTTTTTTCATATTTTTTGATTCTACATTTTAAGGAATTAATTAACAACAAATTATATTTAGATATTTCATTATTAAAAGCTTCATATTCTATAGCACCAATTAACGAAAATAAATATCCATTTAACACAAATGAAGGTATCCCATTTTTACTAGACGGATATTCTTCTATCCAAGGAAATCCATTTTCATCAAATTCTAAAATACCACCATTTTTGACCTCAATCTTATAAGAAAGATAACATTTCGAAGCAATATTAAAAAAATAAATATTTCCAGTTAAATAATATGCTCTTAACATAACAGAAATTAGTTGTCCTATTTCCATTCCTGAATACCATGGCAAGTATAAATCATATCTAGGCAAATTAAACTTATATGGGATGCCAGTGGAACCAACATTATTTGTTTCTATATTATTAACTAACCAATCAACTGCATTAAAAAAAGCGCATAAATAATATTCTTTTTGAGAATCCATGTATAAATTGTACATAACCAGAGCATATTGCTCTATTGTTACCGGATTATATTGTACTCCTATTTTTCCTTCATAATTTACCATTGGTAACCCATTATAATCATGTTCATAGTAATCCCAATATTGCTCATCCATATATTTAAAGCATAAATATTTTTCCATTAATTAATTCCTTTTAACATTTGCACTATATTATTTAAAACTTTATTCTTACCGTATCTATTAAGAACATACTTTTTACCTTTACAATTACTTTCTCCATTAAGTATTTTTTTTATTATTCTATCGAAAGATTTTACGAGTTCATTGAAACTACTATAACTATATGTATGCTCAAATGGCTGACTGTATAAAACCCATTTTTTTAGGTTTAGAGCTTCTATCACTGAAAAAGCCAATCCATCATGTTCAACGAATCTCAAAAACACACTACATTTCTTAAATTCATCTCCCATATTATTAACCCAGCCTAAAAAAACTATATTTTCTGATCTCTTTATATTTTTTCCATCTGTTCCACATATGCGAAATTCTATTTCAGGATATAATTTAGCTAACTTTAAAATATTTTTTATTCCATAAAATTCTTCTCTGTTTTTTCCTACATAAGTAAAAGCAACAATAGTATTATTCTTAACATTACTTTTATCTATTATAATCTCTTCATCGACTCTTACAATATCACAGATCGCTGCTGATATACCAATTTCTAGAAGTTCTTGTCTAATCCAGTTAATCTCACAACAATGTTTGATTTCATTTATATATTTTTCATTTTTTATTCCACTCATATAGTCTTTTTTTGCATTTATTACATCAGTTCCTACCCATTCCATAAAAATATCTTTTTTGAAAAACAAGGCTATATCAACCACTTTACTATTATTTATACAGCCCCCAATAATAAATAATTTATCAACAGCAATTATTGAAAAAAACAGCTTAATTTTCTCCATAAAATTAAGCGTTGGATCTATATAAATATACTGGTTATCAACATCGTATTTCTGTAAATCAGATGCAAGACTCTTAGAAAAATATTTATAGCCTGTAATTAATACTTTCATTGATACTAGCCCTCTTAAAAATTCTTTAATATCATTATCTTAGTCGTACTTTCACCATTTATTATTCCTATATCTTGCCCAACATATTTATCTACTACCATTTTTAAAATTTTTTTTGCAAAATACAAATCAAACATAGCCAGTTTTTTTAATATTCTAATAAAAATATTATTATTTAACTTTTGGAATTTAGAAGAATTTTCCGATAGAGGATTATAAAACTCATAACTACTTTCTATTATTAATCCACTATTATTAATAATTTCCAACAGTCTTTTAAAAGAGCGAATTTTCAAATAGTTATTTTCCATAATTCTTTTTTCGTCTATGGCGACACTTTCTAGCAATATAACTTTTCCATTTTTCACTTTTAAACTTTTAGCAAATTTTCTTAAAAGTTCTTCCAAATCTTTATCATCTAAAATATGTTGTAATACTGTAATTGATAAAATAACTTCATAATCATGATCAAAGATTTTATCATTAAGAGATACAAATATGATATTTGAGTTCTTAATTATTTTTTTTGCACTAGATAATACAATCTCCGATATATCTGTCGCTATAACTTCTGAAAAATATTTTGAACAAACTTTGGAAAAATCACCACTTCCACAACCATAATCTAGTGATAGTCCTCCTATATTAGACATAGTGTTTTTTAAAATATATTCAATTGTGTTTAACCTTATCTTTTGATCATAATAATATATTACTAAATCATTCCAACCAGTATGTCCATTTTTTCTTGCTCTCTCATCCCAATAATCTTTATTATTTCCCACTATTCAACACCTTACAAATTTCTTCTAAATCATTCCCGTCTACCAAGGGACTCATTGGCAAACTCAGTACACACTTACTTGCTTTTTCTGCATTAACAAAACAACCTTTACTATATCCTAAAGATTTATAACAAGTCTGTAAATGCAACGGTTTTGGATAATAAATCATGCTTGGTATATCATGTTCTTTCAATTTACGTTGCAAAGCATTCCGTTCTTCTTCACTATTTAATAATAATGTATACTGAGCCCAACTACTTTGCATATTAGCAGATACAAAGGGAGTATTATATTTATCTTTCAATGCTTCTGTATATTGATAAGCAATCTCATTACGTTTTTGTAGTTCGTACTCTTTAAACGCTGTTAATTTTGGACGCAGTATTGCTGCCTGGATTGTATCTAAACGACTATTTAAACCAATACGTATATTATCATATTTTTCAGTGCCTTTACCATGAATTCTAATAGATTTTAACAAACTAGCCAATTCGTCACTATCAGTAAAAATGGCGCCACCATCACCATAACATCCTAGTGGCTTTGCCGGGAAAAAAGAAGTAGTTGCTGCGTCACCAAAACTACAAGCCATTTTGCCATTAATGTTGCCACCAAATCCCTGAGCAGCATCTTCTAATACTAATAAATTATATTTTTGTGCTATTTGTCCAATTTGTTCATAATCAGCCGGTTGACCAAAAAGATCAACAGGTATAATCGCTTTCGGAGTCAGCTTTCCTTCTTCCAATACTTTTTTTATTTGTTTTTCTAAGCTTTCTGCACTCATATTAAAGGTTTTAATGTCAATATCTGTAAATACCGGAGTTGCTCCCTGCAAGCTCACTACTTCAGCAGTTGACATAAAAGTAAATGATGGAACAAAAACCGCATCACCTGCTTTAATGTCCCATGCCATCAATACCATCTGTAAGGCATCCGTACCATTTGCGCAAGTGATACAATGTTTTACTCCAACATATTCGGCTAACTGTTCTTCTAACTCAAAAACTTCTGGCCCCATAATATACTTGCCATGATCAAGCACTTTTTGTATGTTAGCATTGATTTCATCTCTTAATTGTAAATATTGCGCATGCAAATCAATAAACTCCATAGCTATATCCCCTCTATTTGATTTCTATTAAACCAGTATTGTGTTCATTATATTTTTTACCACATTGCTTACAAATTAGTTCTTGCGTTAATTTTTCTCCGCATTCACACATCCAGCCAACTTGTCGAGCTGGCACGCCTATTACCATTGCATAATCCTTGATATCATTTGTTACTACACTGCCGGCAGCAATAAATGCCCATTTACCAACTGTATGTCCGCACACTATAGTCGCATTAGCCCCAACAGTTGCGCCTTTTTTAATAAGTGTTTTCTTATATTCAGCAGAACCTTTTGGATATTTTGCACGTGGATTCATATCATTAGTAAATACCATAGAAGGTCCACAAAATACATCATCTTCAAGCTCCACACCTTCATATATAGAAACATTATTCTGCACTTTAACACCGTTTCCAATAATTACGTTATTGCTGACATTTACATTCTGACCAAAAGAACATTTATTACCTATATGTGCTCCTGACTGGATATGGCAAAAATGCCATATTTTTGTTCCATCTCCAATTGAAACATTGTCATCTACATAACTGCTTTCATGAACAAAATATTTTTTTTCACTCATTTTCAAATCTCCCAACAAAATCCATAGTATTACAATTTTTTAACGGTAACTGTACAGGTTTTCCCTGTGCAGCAGATTGATAAATTGCCAGCACTAATTCCAAAGCATTTTTCCCAGCATAAGCATCCACATATGGTTGTCTATTGTTTTTTATGGCCCCTATCATATCAGCGAATAAGCTTGTATGTCCATTACCATAAACATTACTTGTGACTTCTGTCAGTCCTTTATTTTCTTTATCTTCAGCACACTTATCAGAAAAATCCCATACATCTATGTTATTAGTTGATGTTCCACCTATTTTTACAGTTCCATTCTCCCCAAAAAGATATAATGTTTCTTCTAAATTTTTAGGATAAACATTAGTTGTTCCCTCAATAGTTCCAATAGCACCATTTTTAAACGTTACAACAGCCATTCCCAAATCTTCAGCTTCCAGATAATTATGAAATTGTTGTTTTGTTTTACCATATACTTCAACTATTTCATCACCCATCATCCATCGTAATAAATCAATGCCATGGATACACTGATTCATTAAAGCACCGCCATCTTGCTCCCATGTTCCGCGCCATACAGCTTGATCATAATAACCTTTATCCCTATTCCAACGCACATGTATAGATCCATGAGATATTTTACCAAATCTCCCCTGTTCTAAAGCAGTACGCATTTTTTGTACAGCTACGTTAAATCTATTTTGATGGCAAGCAGAAACTTTTACTTTATATCTTTCCGCTGCAGCAATGATTTTATCCGCATCAGAAATACTCATTGCCATGGGTTTTTCAATGATTACATTAATATTCTTTTCAATACAATAAAGAGCTATATTAGCATGTAGACCACTTTCTGTTGCTATGCTGACAAGCTTGATATCCTTATTTTCCGAAAGCATCTTTTTATAATCGACATATCGCTTGATGGAATTACAGCTTTCTAAATTATGCTTAGCCAATAATGCTTCCATCTTTTCTTCTACTACATCACACACAGCAATTATTTCTAAATTATTATTAAGAGCGGCTTTGATATGATTAGTAGCAATACGACCACATCCTATTAATGCATATTTCATCCTAAATCTCCTTATAAAACTTCTATATTATCTCGCTCATCAATATTTTTCATTGCATTTTTAGCATCAAATATAGCTTGGGCGTTTTCAGCAATATATTTATAATCTATATTTGTATGCGCAGCTGTAATTACCACTAAATCAGCATCAGCGATAATTTCTTTTTCTAAAGATTTTAAGCCTGTTTTTATCTCACCATGATGATTTTTGTACTTTGGAATCCAAGGATCAAAATAAATTACTTCCGCGCCGCGTTTTTCTAATATATCAATTACTCTGAGTGCAGGACTTTCACGATAATCGTCAATATCCTGCTTATACGCCACACCTAATACTAGAACTTTTGCTCCATTGATAGCTTTACCAAACTTATTTAAAACAGCTCCACAACGATCTACACAATATTCCGGCATTCTGTCGTTTATCATCCCTGATGCTTCAATCATCGAAGTGTGAAAACCATACTCACGCGCTTTCCAGGATAAATAATAAGGGTCTAACGGAATGCAATGTCCACCCAGACCTGGACCTGGATAGAAGGCTTGAAATCCATACGGTTTTGTTTTAGCAGCATCAACTACTTCCCACATACTGATATCCATTTTATGGCACAAAATAGCTAATTCATTTACAAGCCCAATATTTATATTTCTATAAGTATTCTCCAGTATTTTTTCCATCTCAGCCACAGCCGGAGATGATACCTCATAAACATCGCCTTCAAGAACATGACGATACATTTCCGCAATTACTTCTGTAGCATCTTTTCCTATAGCCCCTACTACTTTGGGCGTATTTTTCGTCTTATAAAGCAGATTTCCCGGGTCAACACGTTCCGGTGAAAACCCCAAATAAAAATCCTCACCGCATTTTAACCCTGAACCATCTTCTAACAAAGGTCTTATCAGCTCTTCCGTTGTACCGGGGTAAGTAGTCGATTCTAAAACAACCATTGTCCCCTTTTTTAAATATTTAGCAACAGAAATTGTACTTTCCCTTACATAACTAATATCTGGCTGCTGGTGTTCATCTAATGGAGTTGGTACACAAATTGCAATGAAATCAACATCTCTGACAAAAGAAAAATCTGTAGTAGCAGAAAGCATCCCACTTTTAACAATTTCCTCCAGATCTTCGTTTACTACATCACCAATATAATTATGACCAGCATTAACCATTTCAACTTTTTCTTTTTGCACATCAAAGCCGATTGTTTTATAACCAGCTTTAGCTTTTTCCACTGCTAATGGCAATCCTACATAGCCTAAACCAACCACACCTACTGTAATATTCTTATTACGTATTTTAGACAACAATAACTCTTTCATCAATTAACTCAGCCTCCAAAATTATAAAACAGCTCGAACTGTTTTTAACATTATTTTAATATCTTCGGAAAAACTAAAATTTCTCAATCCCTCTAAGTTATATTCCATTTTTTGAGGCAAAACTTTTTCTACATACGCTATATCTATATCTTTTTCATTCTTTAGGAGCTGCTCTTCATCCTTAAAAGCAATACTTGCTGAACTCGTAACACCAGCCGGCAAAAGCAATGTAGCTAACATTTCCTTGGAGTAGAAAGCCACATACTTAGGAACTTCTGGCCTTGTTCCAACAAAACTCATCTCACCGTTAATAATATTGATCAGCTGAGGCAATTCATCTAAACGACATTTTCGTATTTTTTTACCAATCTTTGTAATTCTAATATCCTGATTAATTGTTACCTGATTTCCAATTTTTTCTGCATTACTTACCATTGTGCGAAATTTATAGATTCGAAACGATTTACCATATTGGGTAACACGTACTTGCCTAAAAAATATTTCGCCTGGCGAATCTATTTTTATTAGAATACCTAAGATTAAAAATAACGGCGAAAATATAAGTAACAGTGTTATAGCCATTAATTTATCAAAAATATATTTTACAACTATACTAATTTTTTTATGTTGTAAAATATCATAATAAAATTTAACCTCATCATTTTGCATGGAGGCAGGTAAATTTTCCCATTTACGCAACATTAACCTAATTCCTTTTGCACTGATTTGAAGTTATCAATAATATACTTTACATCATCATCACTTAATAAAGTATGTAAAGGTAACGTAATTTCATTCGCAAATTGGGCATAAGCATTAGGATAATCTTTAATATCAAATCCAAAATTTTTATAAGCACTGTGCATTGGCAGTGGTTTGTAATGCACATTAGTCGCTATTCCACGTTCTGCCATCTTTGTAATAAATGCATTTCTATAGACACTATCTTTCCCCAGCAGTCTCACCAAATAAAGATGTCCGCTGCTAACGTACTCTTTTGTGTAGTGTTTTAAAACATCTACATTGCATTCGGCTAATCCTTCATCGTACTTTGTTATGATAGCTTTTCTTCTCTTCAGCAGTTCCGGATAACGTTTGAATTGAACAATTCCTATTGCTGCCATAATATCAGTCATATTACATTTATAATATGTACCTTTGATATCATATTCCCAAGCTCCCAACTGTGTTTTGGCTAAAGCATCTTTTGATTGCCCATGTAAAGACAATAACTGATACTCATGATATAGCTCCTCATTATCAATACCAGCAATATCTTTCCATGTTGAAGCGCCTCCTTCAGCGGTTGTAAAATTTTTTACAGCATGAAAAGAAAAACTTGTAAAATCTGCTATATTTCCGACCTTCTTTCCATTTTGGCAAGCTCCAAAAGCGTGTGCTGCATCTGCACATACTACAACTCGCCCAATTGCCTTCTGGATCTTATTTTTCGGTTTAAACAAATGTTTTTTATAATTTATAATTTCATATATTTTTGAATAATTACATGGAATTCCAGCTAAATCAACTGGGATGATAGCCTTCGTTCTTTCTGTAATCACACTTTCTAATTTTTCATAATCCATCTCATAACTGCCTGCAGCAGTATCAACCAGCACAATTTTAGCGCCAATGTGATCAATGACGCTTGCAGAAGCAGTATAAGTATAAGCAGATGTTATAACTTCATCGCCAGGACCAATTCCAAGAACACGTAAATTAAGCTCTAATGAAGCTGTAGCAGAATTTAAACAAACTACTTTATTTGTTCCACAATAATTAGCTATCTCTTTTTCTAATTTTTTCGTTCTCGGACCTGTTGTTATCCAACCGCTTCTAAGCGCTTCTGCCACTTCTTTAATCTCTGCCTCAGTAATATCAGGAGGAGAAAAACTAATCATCTTCATTACAGCCACCTCTTAGCAATTTATTCTATTAGGTCTATACGTAGGTACAGTTTCTTTCAAAACTTCAACTACATCATCACCAGTAGTTTGTTCTAATAATCTTCTTATCTGAGAATCCAGTTTTGCTTTATCGACACATTTTATCCTTGCTGCAAATATCTTTTTATGCTGCGTTGCTTCTGTTCCATCTTCGGCCGAAAGCAATTCTTCAAAAAGCTTTTCACCAGGTCTTAATCCTGTAAACTTTATTTCTATATCAACTTCTGGAATCATGCCTGATAAGGTTATCAGGTCTTTTGCCAAATCATAAATTTTTACAGGTTCTCCCATATCAAGAACAAAAACCTCTCCACCTTCTGCCATTGCTCCAGCCTGTAATACTAACTGACTTGCTTCAGGAATAGTCATAAAATAACGTTTCATCTCTGGATGTGTAACTGTTACAGGGCCTCCTTTGGCAATCTGTTTTTTGAAAAGTGGAATAACACTGCCACGACTTCCTAAAACATTTCCGAAACGAACTGCTACAAAGCGAGTTTTACTTATAAAATTCATACTTTGGACAAACATCTCTGCTACGCGCTTTGTGCATCCCATTACACTGGTTGGATTCACTGCTTTATCAGTTGATATCATAACAAAAGTTTCTACTCCATTTTTAGAAGCTGCTTCTGCCACAACTTTGGTCCCTAAAACATTATTTCTTACTGCTTCCATTGGTTGATGTTCCATCAAAGGTACATGTTTATGAGCAGCGGCATGAAATACCACCTGTGGATGAAAATAATCCATAATTCCCTGTATTCTGTCTTCATCTCGGACATCGGCAATAATAGGAACCTTTCTAAGCTGCGGATAATCTATACTTAATTCTTGAGAAATATCATAAATACTATTCTCACCTTTTCCTAAAAGCAACATTTTTTGAGGTTGCATTTTTGCTACTTGACGACAGATTTCACTACCAATAGAGCCTCCAGCCCCAGTTATTAAAACTACTTTTCCTGTAATATATGCACTTACATTTTGAGTATCTAACTTCACTGGGTCACGTCCCAAAAGATCTTCTACTTCAACAGGTCTTAATTGATTAACACTTACCGTTCCCTCAATAATTTCATAAACACCTGGCAAAATCGTCAACTTACAATTGGTATTTTTGCAAATATTAATGATTTCTTTTATTTCTTTTCCTTTTACAGAAGGCATTGCTATTATTATTTCATTAGCATATGTATCAGCAGCAACTTGTTCTATATCATATCGTGATCCTAAAACTCTGAGTCCAAGCATAGTTTTTCCTTGTTTGTCTTTATCATCATCAATAAATCCAATAATTTTTCTTTTTCCACTATGATAACGTTCAATTTCTCTGGCTAACATTGCTCCAGCATCCCCAGCCCCAATTACCAAAACCTTATTCATTTTTTGAACCTTTTGTATATAACGAGGTTTAGAAGTCAAGTAGCTATATACTCTTAAAGCTAATCTTGTTCCGCCAACAAAAAATATAAGTACTAAAGTTGTTAAAATATAAATCGATCGCGGTAAAACAGCTTCAATAAATACAGAAAAAATAAACCAGCAAATAGCTCCTACTATATTAGCTCCTACTATTGCCAATAATTCACTGCTTCCTGCATATCTCCAAACTCTGCTATACAATTTAAATAAAAAAAAGCTTGCTATAGTTATCATCACAAAAAAAGGTAATTGACCGACTAACATTGATAAATAATTTTGTGGTATCAAATTTCCGTCAAACCTCAAATATATACTAACTAAAGCAGCAATTATCGCTGAAATGATATCTAAAGACCCTAAAAATAACGGTAGTAATAAATGTCTCACACTAATCCCCTTATTTTAAATCAAATTTATATTTTATTTTAAAATAACTTATTTCTAATTTTATCACTTTTGATGCAAAATATCTATAACCTCAGCACAAATTAAAAGTGAATACATTCAAATAAATTTATGTTTTACTTCTTACAAGTAGTTATATACAAAAAAGAGCAGTAACCTCATAAAGGTTACTGCTCTTTTGTTACTACTATTATTATTTTATTTAAATTCTACTTTTAAATGCTGTCGTTCTACAAGCCTTTGGAATTTATATTTTGGATAACCAACCATTAATGTTCCTACTATTTTCTGCTTCGCCGGCACTTCTACCAGGTCAAGCAACGGTTGGTAGCCTGCTATACCGCAGGTTTGAATAAAGCCGGCAATAGTCGTGCCTAAGCCGATAGTCGGTGCATAAAGCTCTGCGTAGGCCCAGGATTGTTCTGCATTGCTGATACCGGTCGTATTTAATCTGCGTGCCAAGGCAAAAATCAGCATTGGCGCGTTACGAGCAATAATATCCTGTCCGCGGTCGCGATAAGCACGCAACACAGTAGTAAAATATCTGCTGTTAGAACTTCCTTCTGCAATTTCCTGTTCCATCCACTGCGCCGTAGCCTCAGCAATAGATCTGATTTTTTCCTTATCACTGATAACTATATAATACATTCCCTGCGAATTGCCTGCCGTGGGTGCATAACGACATACCTCAAGCAACTTGCGCACATCTGACTCAGTTGGCGGCTGTGGTTTGAACATACGGACTGACCGGCGCATACGCAAAAAATTATACGCAGTCTCAGCATCTAAAACTGGCATCGGTAATGGCAGCTGTTCTTCCAGCGGCACATATTTATTATCCATGGCAGCGGTTGGGCAAATTGCAACACAATGGCCACAGCTCATACAGCCTCTGTCAAAATTACATTCGGGTCCAAGCTCTCCCATAGACAAAATACAGGCCGGGCATACCTCTACACAAATACCACATTTTATACATTTATCATGATCAACATTCAGTAAGTCCATCTTCTAACACCTCAATCTTCGAAATGAATGAATTCCAAACCGCTGAAATCAGTATAAAACTGTGCATTTTTAAAAGCTTGGGCACATAATTCTTTATCTTTATTGGCAACACCCTCGGCATTGGCAATTCCCAAATAAGCACAGGCCGATTGTGCTGAAAATTTTTGGGCATGTTCCAGTAATGTCTGCTTATCAGCATCTGCAATAGTACCTTTATTAGGATAAACATCAGTCGCTGCCAGAATAAAAACCAGCTGTTCACCTTGCTTTGCAACTACATGCGGGATCTCACTTTTATTCGGCTGGGCAAATTCTATTTCAAAGCCTTTTTCAGTAAGATGCTGCAGCAATACCTGCAGTCCAAACTCATGAATTTCTTGAGTATTCATTAACTCAAATGGCATGAATCATTCTCCTTCGCTATATTATAGTTTCATTATATCATAAAAAAGCAATATTTCTCTAGCAATATCCCTAGTATTATTTTCACTACGATTAATATAAATACTACAAACTACACCCAAGTCAATAAAAATAAAAAGCCTGCTAAAAAAGCAGGCTCAATTTTCTGGCTCCCCGAGTAGGACTCGAACCTACAACAACTCGGTTAACAGCCGAGTGCTCTACCGATTGAGCTATCGGGGAATAAATCTTTCAACGAAGAATATTATATTACTATACGCCGCTGTTGTCAACGGTTTTCTTTAGCGTGTCAGCTTATAAATCAGGGCGTTGCAAATAGCTGCAGCAACGTTACTGCCGCCTTTACGGCCGCGCGCAACTATATAAGGAATACCAGTTTTCATAATAATTTCTTTCGATTCAACTACATTGACAAATCCAACGGGAACACCAATAACAAGTTCCGGTTTTATTTTGCCTTCTTTTACAAGTTCATCTAGACGGACTAAAGCTGTAGGTGCATTACCGATGGCAATAATCACAGGACCTTCCACTTCGCAGGCTTTTTCCATACAGGCAGCTGCACGTGTAGAGCCAGCTTCTTTGGCTCTTTCTGCCACATCAGCGTCTGCCATAAAGCAAACTGCTTTACCGCCCAGTTTATTTAAACCCGGCTTATTTATACCTACACATGCCATATTGGTATCAGTCACTATAGTAGCGCCTTTTTTCAGCGCTTCTAAAGCTTTCTCTACTACGCCCTCCGAAAAATGCAGCGTCCGTGCATAATCAAAGTCAGCAGAAGTGTGAATAACCCTTTTAATAATGCTGAGTTTCTCAGGGTCAAGCCTGATCTCGCCTAATTCCTCAGCAATGATCTCCATACTGCGTTTTTCAATATCTGCCGGCAACACATTTTGTAATTCCATATTTAGTACCACCTTTCTTTAACTCACTTTTCGATTCCGACTCTTGCCGGTATTCCTTGATCAAAAGGATGCTTACGCTTACAAATTTCTGATACATAATCTGCTAAATCCAGCAACGCTGCAGAAGGATTACGTCCAGATAAAACAACTTCCAAATTCTGAGGTTTGTTTTTCAGGAATTCAAGTAATTGTTTTTCATCAAAAACACCTGTATTGCAGGCTCCTATCACTTCATCCAAAACCAATAAGCACACATCTTCCTGTTCTAATTTCGTCTTGATCTTATCAAATAGCAGCCTATGTTCCCGCAGCACTTCCCGTTTCTCGGTCTCTGTCATCTGAAAAGTAAATTTTTGAGTTTCTTTACCTCTCAAGACTTCGATATTAGGCAGCAGTTCTAAAGATTTCAGTTCGCCAGTGAGGCGGCTTTTTAAAAATTGTACGAATAATACTTTATTGCCGTGTCCGGCACAACGGATACTCAACCCAAGACAAGCGGTGGTTTTACCTTTGCCGTCGCCGCAATAAATATGAATCAACCCCTGCTGCATCTTACACACCGGCTTCCAATATCTCATAAATCTTTTTCATATCAATATTTTTGCGTACACTATCTGCTAAAATATCATATTGCTGCTTTTTATAGTCATTAAAATTGATTGTTTTTATATCATCTAACTTCATGCCTTTTTTTGCCAGCAATGCTTCTACAACGGCTTTGGCAATACCTTCGCCATCAAATACGCCATGTACATAAGTACCATAGATATTCATGACGGCACTGATATTCTGAGACCCTTCGGGACTGATCTCACCCGGTTCATGAATAGGTTTCATCTGTGTCAGTGCTTTACTGCTGTCAAAATTAGTTACACCGGAATGTATCTCATAACCATAAAAAGTCTGACCGCTTAACGCGCTGAAAATACCTTTTACTTCACCAAAATGACCATCCACCTGAATAGTACGTTTTTTCTCAACAAAAATGGTTTCCACATCCAAAAGTCCTAATCCGGCAGTATCCCCGCCTTCTTCAACTCCATATGGATCGGAAAGATTTTTACCCAGCATTTGGTAACCGCCACAAACGCCAAAAATTACTGTTCCTGCATGGGCGCGTTTCATGATTTCAGCTTCTAAACCATTTTGACGCATCCATTTCAAGTCGCCGATAGTGTTTTTCGTTCCCGGAATAATGATCATATCCGGATTTTTCAGCTCAGAGACCGATTGTACATAACGCAGCGATACGCCTGGAATAAGTTCAAAAACGTTGAAATCAGTATAGTTCGACATTCTGGGAATACGAATAACGGCAATATCTACAGCCTGCACCTCTGTATGCGTAGTCAGGCGTTCTGATAAACTGTCTTCATCTTCAATATCGACATGCAGCATGGGTAAAACGCCGACAACCGGCACGCCAGTTTTCTTTTCGATCATTTCCAGGCCTGGACGCAGTATTTCGACATCACCCCTAAATTTATTGACGATGATGCCCTTTACCATAGCCCGTTCCTCTTCTTCAAGCAGCATCAAGGTTCCGTAAATAGAAGCAAAAACACCGCCTCGATCTATATCAGCTACCAAGAGTACCGGCGACTGTGCCATTTTTGCCATGCCCATATTAACGATATCCTGTGATTTTAAGTTGATTTCAGCAGGGCTGCCGGCACCTTCGATAACAATCACATCATTACTTGCAGATAATTGATCATAAGCCTTCATAATATCGGGGATCAAATTTGTTTTAAATTTAAAATATTCTGCCGCTGTCATAGTCCCGATCGCTTCACCATTAACAATGACCTGGGAACCTGAATCGCTGGTAGGTTTCAGCAAAATAGGATTCATCAAAGCACTGGGCTCGATATTGGCAGCCTCTGCCTGTACGACCTGCGCTCTGCCCATTTCAGCACCATTACGAGTAATGAATGAGTTCAAGGCCATATTTTGAGATTTAAAAGGCGCCACTTTATAGCCGTCTTGATTGAAAACACGACATAAGCCGGCTGTCACCAAACTTTTACCGGCATTGGACATTGTTCCTTGTACCATTATCGCTTTAGCCACGCATATCACTCGCTCTCATCAAAAATGTCAGGATATCCTGATAATTATTTATTTTTACCGGTATGGCAGCAGTATTAAGTTGTGCCGCAATTACCGGTCCCACATTCTTATTATGTTTACCGCTTCGGGAACTAGTTACATGATCCCCGCAAATAACGATGCGTAAAGGTTCAAGTACATTATTGATGATCTTCTCTAAAAATTCTTTATCGATAGCACCGATAAACTCTGCTTTACCCTGATAATCATACCTGTGCGCCGCCTCATCCGCACCGTTAAAATGCGTTAAGACAAAATCATTTTCATTCAGCAATTTTAAGGTAACAGCTGCTTTAGCCGCTATGTCCGTATCTATATCTGCTGTTGCCCCTGCTATCTGAGGCGCAGTCAGCTGCAGACCTGTAGCAATACCTCTGACTATCTCAGCTTCGCAGACGGCGGCACCCTTTAGGCCATGCAAAGCTTGAAAATCCGGCAACGATTTACGCTCTGAAGGCCCCCAGGGATAAAGCATATAGCGAATACCGCCGTGATTAAAGCGTTCCAGCTTTTTGGCTGTGCCTTCAATAAAATGTCTTAAAAGTAAAGATTGTTGTTTTATTTCCCTCAAAAGCAGATTTATATTTTCACCCATGCTCTCATGTGGTGGCGGAATCACACAATTATCCAGAATCCTTCTGTCATTATCTAAAATCAACAGATTGCGATACATGGATAAGTGCATAAATTCTATACCCTGCCAAAACTCATTACAGGCTTTGGCCGCTTCCGCCATATCTTTTGCCGAAAGCCCCTGCCCATTAAAGGACACCAGCATATCATTTTCATCTACTGAAACCAGGTTGCAGCGCAATACCATCTCATACTCCGAAATATCACGGTCATGCGCCAGTAATTCCAAATACGCTCTGTTGGTCGGAAAATCCTGCTGCTGCACACCAAGTAAGCGCAGAATACAACTCAAACTTTCAGGAATAAAATCATCTTCACAAATACTTACTTCACTATATGCGCCAAGTCTGATAAGTTCATCCATATTTTTATGTTCTGCATACTGGAAAGGTGTCAATCCGTTCCACTCCGGAATAGGATCATCACCTAAGCCATCAATAATTACCAATAACGAGCGCATTACGTCTAACTTCCTTTATTGCTTTGATCAAAGCCCTATTAGTATAACGTGTCTTTACTGCAATTCTATAATAAGTTGAGCCTAAATTATGATAATTATCACATTCTCTGATCAGGAAACCATACTTACGCAAACATTCTGCCAAATTTACAGGTTTTTCTAGTTTGAAAAAAACATAGTTGGCTTCAGAACCAAAAGTTTTTGCTCCCAATGCTTCCAGTTGAGCAGTAAGATACTGTCTTTCGATACGAATAAGTTCTTTACTGGCCAACAAGTAATTTTCTTCATCCAGGGCCGCTATACCGGCAGCCTGGGCCGGAACTGATACGTTCCAGTCCTGTCCATTTTCATGCAGCCCTTTGATCAGGGAAGTATCAGCCGTCATGCAATATCCCAAACGCAGGCCTGGCATAGCATAAGTTTTAGTAAAAGCTTTCAGGATAATAAGATTGTGATATTTTTCTAATTTAGAACTCAAAGAATAGGCTTTTTCCGTGTCAACGAAATCCATAAAACATTCATCAACAAGTAGTCTTGTCCCTGTGCGGCAGCATTTTTCTAACAGCTCCAGCAACAGATCTTTATCCATCAATTTTCCTGTCGGATTATTAGGATTACAGATCACGGCCAAGTCTACTCTGCTGTTGATTTTTTTCAGCAGATCATTTTCTGCTACAAAATTGTTTTCTTCCTGCAGATCATAATAAGTAAACTTACAGTCAACTGTCCGCAAAGCTTTTTCATAGTCAGCAAAAGTTGGCGCCAATAATACCGCCCTTTTCGGCCTTAATGCCAGGGCAAGTTTAAATAAAACATCAGCGGCACCATTACTTATGAAAAGCTGTTCCTTTTTTACATTTAGATGCCTGGCTAATTTTTCCGTCAGTTCCCTGCACAGGGGATCTGGATAATTAACACAGTTCTTGATTGAATTTTTAATAGCTTCTTTTACAGACGCAGGTAACCCCAGGGGATTAACATTTGCCGAATAATCAACAAGATTTTTCCCGGAGCCTTTATTTTGTTCGCTGTAAATATCTCCGCCATGTACAGGTTTATACATATCTTCCACCCTTTAGCTTTTAACAAAAAGCTCCAGTAAATAAATTAATGCAAAAACTAAAATACTTAAAACTGCCGTCATATACATCAAATTATTAGTCTGAACGATATCTTCCGGCTCAACCGGCCTGATATCATCACCAATAGTATCCTTGGGCACCCATTTACCAAAATAAAAATGACCGCCGCCTAACTGGATATGAAGAGCACCAGCAGTTACTGATTCTGTCATTGCCGAATTAGGGCTTAAATGATTATAACGGTCACGTTTGAAAATATACCAGGCTTTTTTCGCATCCAGGCTTAATAAATAGGCAGCAACTATCATACACAAACCTGCAACACGTGCAGGTATATAATTTGCCAGATCATCTAATTTCGCCGCACAGCGGCCAAAATATAAATACTTCTCATTTTTATAACCAACCATGGAATCCATGGTATTTATTCCTTTATAAAGAAACGCCAGCGGTGCTCCGCCAATAAACATGTACAGCATGGGAGCAATAATCCCGTCGGCAGTATTTTCAGCAACAGTTTCTACTGCACCTTTGGTAACTTCAGCTTCTGTAAGTGCTTGAGTATCCCGCCCCACTATCCACGAAAGTTTTATTCTGGCATCTGCCAGATCATTATTTTTTAACGCAGTATAAACCTTCATACTTTCTTCACGCAAGCAGCGCGTTGCAAAAATTTGATAACACATAAAGGTTTCCATAGCAAAAGCCAGCCACGGATCAAGCTCTTCTGCCCAAGCCAATAATAGAAATGGAATGCAGAAAGAAAAAGCAAGCACCAATACTACTAATACAGCGCCACCTACTAATAATCCCCGTGAAGTTTTCCCAAAAACACTGCGCAGCAGCTTTTCTAAAAAGCTGATCAAATTGCCGATCAAACAAATAGGATGCGGCAGCCAACGCGGATCACCAATCAGCAAGTCTAAAACAAAACCTGCTATAATGGCAAATAAAAGCATCATAATCTAAAATCCCCTTACCCAATGCTGACAGTCAAAACCATCAGCAGATCAATCCCTGTTTTTTGCAAATTTATCACAGGCACGAATGAAGTTTCGTGCAAACTCTATATTTCCCCATAAATGGATATGCGGATATCCGGCATATAATTTTTTATCAGCATGACTGCAAGCCCACTCGGAAATTCCTGAGGCTTTCACTGCTAAAAAATCATGGCCATTATTATTGCTGTCAGAATAGTGAAATTCATGCCCGTTGATCTGTCCGCCTGCTTCACAAAAAATATTATCATGTTCAGCAGTCAATGTTATATAACCAAAACGGTTAAGCTTTGGCGTCATAAAGGTTTCACCGCTTATAGCGCCTGCCCACTCATAAACTTCACCCTCAGCAGCCTTAAAATGCTCCAAAAGATACATAAACCCGCCGCATTCGGCAAAACAGGGCTTACCTATTTTTAAAGCCGTTTTGATACTTGCACGCATCGATATATTATCAGACAGCTGCGTTGCATAAAGTTCCGGATAACCTCCGCCTAAAATTATACCGTCACATTCAGGCAATTCTTTATCAGCAAGGGGGCTAAACGGTATAAGTTCCGCACCAAACTCTTGTAATAAATCAAGCGCATCCTGATAATAAAAGCAGAAAGCTTTATCCTGTGCTATCGCTATTTTCACTTTAGCTACACTTGTAATCGTCTGTTCTTCATAAATAAGTTTTTCCGCACTGTTAGCAATGCCCAGTAAGGCATCAATATCAATAGTTTTAGCCGCCTGTTCTGCTAATCTGCCAATGATTTCCTGCAGATCTCCGATTTCCTCAGCCGTTATCAAACCCAAATGTCTGCTTTCAAAATTACAGTTTTCCATATGGGGCAGGTAGCCAACCAGTTTAACGCCCGTTTCCAATTCAATTACTTCTTTGTAGAACTTATAACTCATAGCAGTGACATTATTGAGTATAGCGCCCTTCACATTGGCATCAGGTCTGAATGTTTTAAACCCTTTGATAACAGCAGCCAAAGACAAGGCCGCACCTTTGCCATCAACGACCATAATAACCGGCGTTTTCGTTGTGCGGGCTAAGTCGTAAGCGCTATACTGCTCTGTTTTGCCCATACCGTCATAAAAACCCATAGCGCCTTCAAGAACAGCTATATCGCAGTCACTGGCATTTTTAGCCAGTAAATACTTTGTCGTTTCCCGTCCCAGCATAAATAAATCAAGATTACGCGATTTTGCCCCGATCACACGCGAATGAAACATCGGGTCTATATAATCAGGACCAGATTTAAAAGCAGCTACTTTATACGCCTGATCAAGTAACGCTTTTAATAATGCACACACTATAGTTGTCTTACCACTGCCGCTGTTAGGAGCAGCGATCATAAAACGCGGCACGAACATTTCAGCCATTTTACTCACCTTTTTTCAGCGCAGTCATTACATAAACAGGGTTTTGAGCCATCATTAAATTGTAGGCTCCCAATTTTTTACCACGAGCTGCAAAAACATTAACAATCTCTAATTCATACTCAGAATGGGTTTTATAATATTCAACAACTTCTATCAATGTTTCGACCGTAATTGCATTGATAACAACACGGCATTCAGCGTTTTTTATGTAAATAATATCCAGCATTCTGCACAAATTACCGCCGCTGCCGCCAATAAATACGCAATCAGGAGCTGGCATATCAATAATCTGTTCGGAAGCCTCGCCGGCAATAATGTCCAGATTAGTAACAGCAAACAGCGCTTTGTTCTGCTCAAGTAATTCCAGGGCCAGAGGATTACGTTCAAATGCCCATACATGCCCCATTTTAGCCTGCAATGCCAATTCTATAGAACAAGAACCTGTACCTGCACCAATATCATAAATTTTATCAGTAACTTTGGGCATTAATTTTGAAAGCGAAACAGCTCTTACCTCTTGTTTCGTCATTGGCACCTTACTGCGCATAAAAAGATCGTCATTCAAACCATGTACAGTATGTTCAAAGCTATTAGCTTGCTTGTTCAAAATCATCATTACAGACAATGAAGGAAATTGCAATTTACTAATTTCTGCCGCTGTACCGCAAGTGATTTTTTCTTCAGGATAAGAAAGATTCTCACCGACATAGACTTCTACATCTGCCATACCGTGTTCACAGAGTTTCCGGCAAAGCTGATTAGGTGAATGTTCTCCGCCGGTAAGCGAAAATACTTTGCTGTTTTGTGCAACAGCGGCAATGAGATTCTGGTTCCGGCCATGCATACTGACAATTTTAGCATCGTCCCAAGACATAGCCAATTGCTGCGCAAAATAAACCATACTGCTGATACCGCAATACCTGCGGCACTCACAATCAGTAAGTTTACCGGTAATGGTCTTGGCCAAACTGAAAAAACCTACATCGCCAGAGACTAACACTGCTACAACGTCTTTTTCGGCATCAGCTTTTTGGCATATTTCAGCAATTTCTGACGTTTTTATGGTGTCAAAAAGACGTTTCCCTGTGTCAAAAGCAGCAAGCATCCTTTTGTCGCCTATCAAAATATTACTTTCTTCAATAGCCCGGCGTGCCTGATTCGTTAAAAGCTCCGGGTTGCCTGGTCCAATGCCGACGATATTTACACGTAACATATTTAATCTCCTTCTATGTTTCACTCACGCTGTCCATAACGGTCTTTCAATAATTTTACGATCTCACTGTAGCCTGTTCCCTGCTCCAGACCATTACGGGCTATAACTATCAGTTCAGCACCTGCTTTAGCAGCCGCCCGAGCTTTCTCTTCAAAGCCGCCAACACTGCCGGAGTCTTTTGTGACTAAATATCTGGTATTATACCTTTTCATCATCTCAATATTAAGCAATTCAGAAAAAGGCCCTTGCATACAAATGATATTAGCCGGCTTATAACCCAGCTCCAGCGCTTTATTCAACGAATCCGGCATCGGCAGAATCCTCAAAGCGATCCGCTCTTTATAATCAGGAACAGAAGTAAACTCCTGCAGGGTTTTGCTGCCGGTAGTCAGGAAGATATTGCCTTCAGTATGGCCCAACAGCTCAACCGCTTCATTAAAATCCTGAACCGTGATACAGTTTTCATGCTCATCTGCAACAGGCCGCACCAGCCTCAGATATTTACAGTTACTTTCCTCACAGGCTTTTTGCACTGTTGCCGTAACTATTGTCGCATAGGGATGCGTTGCATCGATAACACAGTCCGGTCTTTTAGTTTCAATAAAGTTTTTCATTGCGTCTAAATCCATACGTTCCGCCATAATATGAAGCTCAGGCTGCGGTTCGATCAGGCTTGCACCATAATCAGTCGCTACCGAAACATACAGAATTATATCAAGTTCAGCCATAAACTTGATCAGATCACGGCCTTCACTAGTTCCGCCGATGAGCCAAACTACAGGTTTCATTACAGTTTATAACCTCTCGGAGTTACTAATTTGCCATTAATAACCTCTGTCTGCGAATTACCGATAATAACGGTAGAAAACATATCTACTTCTTTATCGCGCAATTCACGTAAAGTGGTGATTTCATAATTTTCGCCCTCACGGCCAATGTTACGCACAATACCCGCCGGAACATCCGCACGCTGATTTTTCAGCATGATGTCACAGGCCTTTTGCAGGTAATCATGACGTTTAAAGCTTGAGGGATTATACAAACAAATACAGAAATCAGCCTGGGAAGCACAATCCAGACGCTTTTCAATTTTTTCCCAGGGAGTGAGCAGATCGCTCAAAGAAATCAGACAAAAATCGCTGATAAGCGGTGCGCCTAAAACAGCAGCACCAGAACAAGCTGCTGTAATACCGGGAACAACTTCGATTTCCAGTTCCGGATGCTCTGCCGCTACCTGATACATAATACCTGCCATACCATAAACACCGGCATCGCCGCTGGAAATCATCGCTACAGTTTTACCTTTTAATGCTTCTTCTATAGCAAGCTTACAGCGGTCTACCTCTTTGCGCATGCCAGTAGTCAAAAATTCCTTACCTGCGAAATCATTCTTTATAAGATCGATATATACATGATAACCTGCGATAACGTCACAGCTTGCCAAAGCAGCTTTTGCCCTTTGGGTCATTTGTTCAATACCGCCGGGTCCAAGACCGACAACATAAACTTTTTGCGTCATAGTTATTCTCCTTCAAAAATATATTCAAGATAATTTTTCAAAATCAAGTACGATATCAGCTTCAGCAATAGCCAAGGTCACGCCGTTCAAACTGCATTTAGGTAAAACTATCCTGCCGTTTTCAGCAGCCAGCACTGCAGAACGCTCGCAGACATTACTGACACCCACAACTGATCTGACAAAATCGGAACTGCTGAATTCTCCTGCTGCATTTTGCAATTCTTCTGCAGTAAAAAATTTGCTTTTCCAGCCATATTTCGCTGCAAAAGCCAGCAAGCCTTCTTCATCCTTCTTTAAATCTACAGACGCCACACCGGCAATAGTCCGCAGGTCTATACTCAGTTCTTCAAGTTTAGATAGAACTAAAGTTTCTATAGCTTCTAACGATGTCCCCCGGCGGCAGCCAATTCCCAAATAAAGGTTCTGCGGCCAAAGCTGCACTGTTACGTCAAAAGGCTTCAAGCTTCTGTCTTTAGTAACAGCTATACCTATCTTCCCTTTATTCTTAATGACCATTTGCCTGGGTAAGCCGCTGATAATTGGATAATCCGCAACCAATCCAACTTCCTGTCCATCAACTAAAGCAGCAGCAAAATCCTTAGCCGCCTTCATACTGTTAATGATCATATTATTGCGGGCTGCCCATTCGTCTACAGCAAACAGCTTATTCACATCTGTAGCCGTAGTGACCACAGGAGTGGCCTTTATAGCTTCTGCTAATGCTTTCGCAAAGCCATTGGCGCCACCGATATGGCCTGATAATAATGGTACAACGAAATTTCCACCTTCATCTATGGACAATACCGCCGGGTCAACTGCTTTGTTTTTTATATATGGCGCAATCGTACGTACGGCAATGCCTACAGCACCGACAAATACGATCAGCTGACACTCCTTAAACGCATTCTCACAAGCTTTATTGTGATCTGACATCACTTCTAAAAGTGCATCTTCTTTAGTAAATTTTGGCATTGTAAAACAGCATACTGCAAAATTAAGCTTTTGCAGCTCTTTGCCAATATTTACGCTTAGCCTGGCTCCGCGTCTTGTAAAGGAGTATACTGCAGCCTTCATTTTATTTTACCTCTGGCTTTAAATCCAATTTGCTGGGATCAGCTGCACGATACCCATGGGCAAAAGTAGGATTATAAAGCTCGCTGCGGTCATAAATATTACCTAAAAAGTTACCAACAGTGATCAAAGCTGTTTTAGTAATGTTATGTTCTTTGGCCGTTTCTGCTAAAGTACCTACAGTACAACGGCATACTTTTTCGTCCGGCCAGGAAGCTTTATAAACAATTGCCGCCGGGGTATCAGCAGTATAACCACCGGAAATCAATTCCTTCTGCAGCTTTTCCAGCATACCGCTGGAAAGGAAAATGACCATTGTAGCCTTATGTGCTGCATAATCAGCAATTTTTTGCTTATTAGGTACCGGCGTACGTCCTTCCATGCGGGTAATAATAACCGACTGGCTGACATTCGGCAAGGTATATTCTGCATCCAGGCAGGCAGCAGCAGCACAAAACGAACTTACGCCAGGAACTATTTCAAAGTCAAGGTTGTAACTGCGCAAAAGATCTATCTGTTCACGATGAGCACCATAAACACTCGGATCACCGGTATGCAAACGCACAACCAGCTTGCCGGCCTGAGCAGCAGGAACCATGGCTGCAATAACCTCTTCCAAAGTCATTTTGGCACTGTCCATGATAACACATTCCGGTTTGGCATATTTCAAAAGCTCCGGATTTACCAGAGAACCGGCATAAATAATAAGATCGGCCTTTTCCAAAAGGTCTTTGCCTTTAACAGTGATCAAATCAGCGGCACCAGGGCCTGCACCAATAAAATAAATCATTATTTGTCAAACTCCTTTTCCTTAACCAAAATTACAGAAAAATAGCTGCTGTTCGGATCGATCTCATTAAGATCACGATATACCTTTTCACCAGGTAAACCACAACGTTCAACCATAGCGGCATTTTTAATCAATCCGCGTTCTTTCAATTCGTCACGTACGCGGGCGATTTCGCTGGCAGATTTCATCAAAACCTTATTGCCAGGTCCATCAAGGAATTTGGATGCTTCTTTATAACTGCCAGGCAGCACGATAAGTGGTTCTGCCCTTTCACATAAGGATACGTTCAATTTTGCCGCAACCGCACAAATGGAAGTTACACCGGCAACCAGTTCCGCCTCATAACCAGCTTTTAAAACAAGCTTATGCACATAAATGCAGGTTGCATATACTGTAGGACAGCCAAGAGTAATGAAAACAACATTTTTGCCTTCATCCAGCAATTTTATTACAGCATCGGCGCCTTCCTGATGAGCTTTATCCATAACTGCCATATCTTTTGTCATCGGCATATAAATAATCAGTTGTTCCTTTTTATCCAGATCAACTACCTGATTGACAATATTTTTAGCAGTCATGACATCGGTATCACCTTTAGGCAAAGCAACAACGTCACATTCTTTGAGCAGACGTACCGCTTTTAAAGTTAATAATTCCGGATCCCCCGGTCCGATACCTACACTGTACAATTTACCTCTCATGTTTTTCATCCTTCCTGTTTGTCCTTTAAATGTAATTTTAGTAATTGGTCAGCAGCCTCTGTTTTTCCTAAAATGCCATACACGTTAGAAAACATCAATGCTGCTGTTTTTATTTTACCATGCACGCGATGCTGCATGTAAAAATCAATACGTTCAGTTACTTTATTTATTACTTCCTCAAAAATACCCTCACGCTGCAGAACCTTCACTACTTCATCAGTTGTAGGGCAAGCAATAATTTCTTTGCCAACTTCTACTTCAGCACCGGCAAGCAATGCAAAAAGGGCCATTAATTCTGTGCGGCAGTCAGCATACTTGGAATGGGTATTCATCACCCCTTGTCCCAATTTTACCAGCTTCCCTGAATGGCCTATCAGCAGTAAGGTCTCAAACCCTTTATAAACCGCATAGTCTAAAAGTTCGCCAACAAAATTACTGCAGGTTACAGCATTATCGATATTAAGCCCCAGCACATCACGAGTGAAATCTTCACCGTAATTGCCAAAAAAAACCAGCAAATTCTTATTTCCAGCTGCTGCCTGTGCATCAAGCTCCACATACATCGTTTCTATTAAAGCTTTTTCACTCATTGGCTCAACGATACCACTGGTACCTAAAATAGAAATACCGCCTAAAATACCCAGACGCGGGTTAAAAGTTTTCCTGGCAATTTCAACACCTTCAGGAGCAGAAATCGTAACCTGCAATCCCTGGTCATAGCCTGCAGACTTCATTACTTTTTCAAGTTCGCAAGCTATCATTTTACGTGGTGTCGGATTGATAGCAGGTCCATCAACAGCACAGGCCAAGCCTGGTTTGGTAACATGGCCAATACCAATACCGCCAAGTAACTTGATCTCTTTTCCTGTCGCTTTTTCTACAGTGGCATAAATCAATATTCCATTCGTATCGTCAGGATCATCGCCGCTGTCTTTACGAATAGCACATGTCGCACTCGTTTCAGTAATAACTGCCTCTTCCGTCTCCAAATCGAGTACAATGCCTTTCGGGGTATCTATCTGAACAAAATCAACTCGTTTGCCAGTCAGAAGCATTATTGCAGCGGCTTTAGCAGCAGCCGTTGCGCAGCTGCCAGTTGTATAACCACAACGCAAACGCTTTCCTTGAGCAATCTGATATTCTTCCATATATCCCCCTTTCTGATCAGGCATATCGCTAAACATATCCTGCCATCTAGTATTTTTTACTAATAATTAGAAAAGACTTCTGCCGTTTCCGACAGAAGTCACAAAGATATAAGTGCACACTTACCCTTACGGCAAAGTTTACTTACTATCTCCATCACTCGTGGATACAGCTTTAGCACATAGGCAGGCACCTGACTTAAACGCCTCAGCGTTATTACAGTGGCGGGACCGTGTCGGATTTACACCGATCTTGCCATTTACGCCCTCACGGGCACCTAATAATATCAAATTACATATTATTATAGCATAAAATTCACAAAAAACCAATGGAGATTATTATTAAGTTTTAAATTATCGTAACCTAAAAGTAATAGGTACATATGTATAGCAACGTATTTTCTGACCAACACCATTTTTAGCACAGCTAAAGCGCCAGCTGTAGCATGCATCGACAGCAGCTGCATCTAACGCCGCATTACCTGAAGATTCTGCCACTACGACAGATTCAACTTCACCTTCGTAACCTACCAGAATCCGCACGGTAGTAGTACCTTCAATACTGGCACTTCTGGCGCTGCCTGGATAGTTCGGCTGACGGCTTCTTACCAAACGTGGCGGAATGGCAGGATTTGCTGAAGGATCGCCTCCGGCATAACCGCCGCCTTCACCCGTTCCAATGCCTGCGCCGGTCCCATCGCCTATACCGGTTCCAACTCCGGCGCCATGCCCGCCACCACTGCCACTGCCGCTGCCTGCTCCTGAACCGCTGCCGTAACCGCTACCCTGGCCAGTACCATAACCGCCGCCGCTGCCTGTATTTTCTTTGACGTCAATACCGGCGATATTTTTGCTTTGCTGAACCGATTGATCTGTAGTAGCATCATTACCTGTTTGAGCCGCCTGCTGCTGTTGCACCTGTTCTCTGCGGGCAGTTTTATCTACTATATCATCATCAGAATTTATTGGGTCAGCTTGTCGTATTTCCTGCTGCTGCCCAGCATTCTGCTGCCTGCCTTGCAGCGCAGCTGCTTTCGCCGCAGCCAGATCCGCCTCAGTAACGTCGGCAGGCTTCACTCCGCCACCTCCGCCGCCTCCGCCACCTCCGCCGCCTCCGAAAACTGCGATCTCAACGATTTTATCATCAATGTGGCTGGCAGTGAAAAGACCGGCAAACGCCAAAACAAGAAACACAAACAAATGAAAACCCAATGAACCAATAACCCCTATTTGGAATCTCTTTTTGGAGTCGTCCATTATTCACCAGCTCCTACATCTGTTGCTAAACCAAACCTTTGCACACCCGCGCCTTTCAGTCTATCGAGCAAAGTTATTACTTTCCCATAATCAGCATCTTTATCAGCACGAATAACGATCGAAAAACGCGGATTGTTTTTCTGTTCCATTTTTGCCTGCATGGTTAAACTGGCAATATCAGTCTGTTTATCCCCCAGCCAGATACTGCCGTCTTTCTTAACTGAAACAGCAAAGGTTGCCCGAGTATCAACTGTTGAAGATTCAGCTTTGGGCAACTTTATGGGAATTGTTTTTAAATCGACCATATACATTGTACTGAGCATAAAAAACACCAGTAAAAAAAACATAATATCGATCATCGGGATGATCATTAAATCAGGTTGTTTAAGGCTTCTGCTGTCACGCAGTTTCATTACAGGTCACCTCTGCTTTCAGCCTCCAGCAAAGCCGAAAAGCACTGTTCCATATTTGTAATGGAAGTATCCAGACGCTGGGCAAAATAAGAATGCGCACATAATGCTAAAATAGCCACACATAAACCAGTAGCAGTCGCAATCAAAGCCTCACCAATACCACCGGTAATTGCCATCGGCTGTCCTTCCTGCAAATTGAAAATGCTGAAAGAACCGATCATACCAATAATTGTTCCCAATAATCCAAGCAGCGGAGACATTGTAACAATAACACCCAAATAATGCAGACGATTACGAAGCTTGGCGATCACAAGGCCAGCCTGGGATTCCATATAAGCAGAATGCCTTGCGCAATCTCCAGACATAGCCATAGTTTCACGGACTATACGCGCGCACTCACCTGCAGACTCAGACGCAAGCTGTGCAGCTCCTGCTGCATCGCCTTGACCAAGTAAAGTACAAAATTCCTGAGTAAACAACGAACCGGAATCAGCGGTTTTATAATACAAATACCGCTCTATTGCTATAGTAACCACTATTATTGAACACAATAACAGTGGCCACATTACCAGCCCACCTTTATGAAAATACTCAATTGCTTCCTTGATTGCTTCCATCAAAATTGCCTCCTAAAATTTTTATATTAACATATTAATACTACCAAATTCAGTTAAGTTTGCCGACACTGATTTATTAAATAAATTCAAATTTATACATTCATTTCAAAATAAAAAATAATAACCTTTCCATGCAAAACAGAAAGGTTACACCTACTTTGTACTACCTATTCCTGTCACTCGCTGGATTGCAGTAGAAAAATCCAGGCAGTTCTTCTGACTCTGCTTCATCGCTCCCCTCGCCTTCCCAGTTTCCCAGTGGCACTAAGTGAGGTTTGCTCAACATTACAGCGGCGTGACCGTATTGGCTTTGAACCAATTTCTCTATTAAGTATTCACACCTGGATTTCCGCTTATTAAGTTTTATTACTGATTGGAATTATATCACGTTAGATTAATATTTGCAATAAAAACCACAATATTTCAAAATAAAATACTTTAAACCCATCCTGCTATTCTTCTTTTTTCATTTTCAGCAAATGGCAGGCATAGGCAAAAAATATACTAAAATATATCAACATGACAACAGGCCAATACCATTCGATCGGCATTTTATTAGCAGATGCTCTTAAAGCGCTGCTGGCTGGCGTCAATGGTAAAATACTTAAGAATCCCTTCAATACTGCTGGAAACCCGTCTGCTTTAAAAAATGTGCCGCATAAAAAAGACATCGGCACCAAAACATAAGTACTGAAACTGCTCATCTCTTCATGGCTGTTAATCATCATAGCCGCCACTACTGCCAAAGATGCAAAAACAAAACAATTGAGTATCAATACCGGAACAAACCAGCCACCCAAATATAAGTGTACACCCAATAATTCAGCAATAAGCACTATAATTACGGAAGAAATCAACCCACGTACGGTACCGGACAAGACTTTGCCAAAAACAAATGCTGCTCCTGAAATCGGGGAAATCAGGTACGTTTCCAAAGTATGATGGTAAATACGTGACATATTCAACGGCGCAGCAATCGTATTAAAAGAGATATTCATAGAATTAAGCGCAATCATGCCTGGAATAAGAAAGCTCAAATAACTGCCACCATCTACAGACACATTTCTTCCCAAGCCTATTCCAAAGGCAAAAATATACAAAAAAGGCGTAATCATCCGTGAGCATAAAAATTTAAAAAATATCTTTTTGAATACTACCCAATCACGCCAGAAAACGGTATAGACATCATAAAAAAAATTACTGGTCATTTACTCGCCTCCCCGTTAATTCAATAAATACATCTTCTAAATTTGCCTCACGCACTATTGCATTCGTCTTCAGCACTGTTACATAGGATGCAGCCTGTTCTCGGTCGTCAAAAAATTTATTAGTCATACCATCTGCTTCCATATGTTCAACAACGATCCTGCCAACTTTTTCTTTCAGCTTCTCCGGCTTGTCAATAGCTACAAGACGTCCTTTATTCATAATAGCCACACGTTTGCATAACTGGTCAGCTTCTTCGATATAGTGAGTAGTCAAAAGTACGGTCATACCATCTTCGTTCATTTTCCGAATCAAGTCCCACATCTTACGCCGCACTTGCGGATCCAGGCCAACAGTAGGTTCATCTAAAAATAAAATTTTAGGTTGATGTAAAAGTGCCATACCAATCATTAAACGCCGCTTCATTCCGCCCGAATATCTTCTGGATTTATCGTCAGCTCTGTCTTTCAGTTCTACAAATTCTAAAATTTCATCTATCCGCCGCTCCATCACAGCTTTATTTTTCAAATGATGCAGTCTGGCCTGTAAAATCAGATTTTCCCGCCCTGTAAGATCCTGATCCAAACTCATATGCTGCGGCACAACGCCGATGAGCTCCTTAATTTTCTCCGTATCTTTTTCAATATCATAGCCGCATATCTTCACAGTCCCTGAATTTTTCCTGGAAAGCAATGTTAGTATCCTGACAGTAGTAGTCTTTCCGGCTCCATTCGGACCTAAAAGGCCAAATATCTCACCGCTTTTGATTCCCATGTCGATACCTGCTACCGCAATCCGGTCGCCAAAACGTTTAGTTAAATTTTCTATGTTAATCATCAAATCACCTATTTGTCATCAGTCTGTTTTTGAGCATTATATAGATTATAATACAGACCGCCTCTTAACATCAAGGTCGAATGTGTTCCAATCTCCGCAACTTCACCATTATTTAAGACTATTATTTTATCAGCATTTTTTATTGTTGACATACGATGAGCAATAATAAGTGTAGTTCTATTCTCGGCCAATCTATCCAATGACTCCTGAATCAACTTTTCCGTATGATTATCTAAAGAAGAAGTTGCTTCGTCTAAAATTACGATGGGCGGATTCTTCAAAAATACTCGCGCAATAGCAAGGCGCTGTTTTTGCCCACCTGAAAGTTTTACTCCTCGTTCACCAATTTCAGTATCATACTTATCTGGAAGTTCCTCAATAAATCTATCAGCAGCGGCCAGTCTGGCAGCCGTCTCTACTTCGCTTTGCGCTGCTTCTGGTTTTGCATATGCAATATTATGAATTACAGAATCTGAAAACAAAAAAACATCCTGCTGTACTATACCTATATTGCGGCGTAATTCCTGCTGTTTGTAGCGGCGTATATCAATTCCGTCGATCAATATCCGTCCGCTGAGAGGCTCATAAAACCTCAGTAAGAGGCTTGCTATCGTTGTCTTTCCTGCACCTGTTTCACCAACAAATGCTACAGTCTGGCCAGGTGCTATTTTTAAATTGAAGCCTTTAATCACTTTTTTCTGATTAGAATAACCAAAGACCAAATTATCAAATTCTATCTCACCTTGTATTGCTTCACAAACAACAGTATTTTCCTGATCAACAATCTCCGGCTGCATTTCCATAATTTCATAAAATCTCTGGAAACCGGCCATTCCCCGCTGATACATTTCTGTAAAAACTGTCAGGCGCAAAAGAGGCTTCATAAATAAATTGACATACAACAAAAATGCGACAAAATCGCTTAACGACAGTTTATCTTTAGCTATCAACAGCCCACCACAGGCCAGAATGAGCAGATTTGTAACATTGGTAAAAAAATTTACGCTCCCGGAAAAATAAGCCAGTATTTTATAAGACCTGCGCCGTGTTTCCAAAAAATCCAGACTTTTTTCCATAAATCTCGCCAGTTCATATTCCTCTTGGGCAAATGCCTTGACTAAACGTATTCCGCCTAAACTTTCTTCGGCTCTGGCCGTTATTTCACCGCTTTTTACCCTATTCTCCCTAAAAGCAGCCTTCATTTTTTTATTTACATACACAGTATGCAGCGTTTTCGTAATCAATAAAACAGCAATCAAAATTCCCAGATAAATATTCATCCAAAACAAAATACCAATTGTGCCGATCATAGTAATACAACAGACAATTACATCATTCGGCCCTCTGAAAGACAGTTCACCTATTTCAGTTATATCACTGGTTAATCTTGATAAAAGCTGCCCTGTTTTGGCATTGTCAAAATACCTGAAAGACATTTGCTGTAAATGCTCAAATAAATCACGCCGCATATCATTCTCTATTTTAGCACTCATTAAATGTCCATAATAGTTAACAACATACAGCAGGCCATAATTACCAAGATATAAAATAAATAATATCCCTGTATCATGCAGCAATCTAGCAGTATTTTTTTGCGGCAGGACTTCGTTTAATATTTGCCGCACCAGCATCGGAAAGATCAAATCCAGTAACGCGGCAACAAGTGAGCCAATCACCACGCCATAAAGTATAGATTTATACGGTTTATAATAATGTAAAAAATTATGAATCATGAAATACCTCTTTATTTTTAACGCTGCCAGATATGCAGCCTGTAGGCCCCAATGATCTTTCCTTCCGGAGTTACGGCAGGAGCCTCTATTCCAGCAACACTTTTAGCGTCATTACTTATTGCAACAGTCTGCAAAGGTCCTTCCGTATGGAAAAAGTCCAATTCGCTGCCTGTCTGCAAATCAACAACTACCGCACCATGCGCGGCATAATTATGAGTACGTACATTTCGTCCAACAGCACAAGCTGCTAATTTACCAGCAAATTCAATCGCTTCCATTGTACCTAAAGCTCTATATTTGTATTTAAATGTTCCATCGTAGTTAAATACATACATACTATTATTACTGGGATGTTCTACAGGAGTCGGCAGCTGCCAGTTTTCACGATTAAACGTATTTATGGTAGTAAAAACAACTCCTTCGGCAACAGCAAAGCCATCACGTCCTGATGCATTGATCCAGGCACCTCCAACCTGTGTTGGTTTAGACAGTTCTCGCTGCCATAAAATTTTGCCATCGTTGTCAAATAGCAATCCACGCCCATCACTGCAGGCAGCGGCCAGAAACTTTCCATCTTTAGAGAAATTTGGACTGCCGCGCATCACTGTATTCTCAAACGGATCTACAGGAGGTACTGCTACCGAATTTATCAGCTGTCCGGTCTTCTTATTGATAAAATACATTGTATCACGATATTTCATATCAGGCCTGATTTCATAGGCAGAAGTCGATAATACTAATTTTCCATTATTATCATTTACATCGCACCAATTTATCCAGCTGTCAATATTTTCATTATCAGGAAATTGCCACAGCTTATCACCTTTTTTAGTGAAGGCAACTGCCTTCCCATTATAACCGCGGCTGCCATCCTTCGCGGTTATAAATCTGTACGCATTCGCATAAACATTATCGTCACCATCAACGCAAATATGAACTATGCTTGGATAGGAACGTTTTCCAGGATCGACGCCGACCACTTCTGCAGCAGAAAATCGCCACAAAATATCACCGCCGGCAAGATCGATCGCATATAAATTTCCAGCAGGACTTTGTTCGCCAACAAAAGCAATGCTCTCATCATTTGAAACGCTCATAGAAACTAATTTACCAATTCCCAGTGAACGTTTCCAAATTTGCTTTCCGTCATTAGAAAATAAAAACAGTTCCCCTCTATCAGTTCCGGCAAGCCAGGCATTTTCATTCGCGATATATTTTACCAAACCTTTGGTAAAGCCCATACGATCATAGTTTTCACTGGGAATATCGCCTAAATAAATGCTTATACCAGCATTTTTATCACCAGCTGAAAATATCTGCCACGGAGTACGACTGCCTGTTAACCAGAACATCGCCAACCATGAAATTATTAAGATTATAAGAGCCAGACTTCCTTTTACTTTACTCATAAATACAATTTCGTCCAATCATAAACAATTCGCAAATCGCCAAAATACAAGCCTTGCTCAGAAAGCAAATATGCCACTTTACTTGCAGCAATACCAATTGTAAAAACAACCAGCATCAAGCAGACTATCTTTTCATTAAATGCCCAAAATTCATTTTTCCTGGCCGTTGCCAGGAAAAATCCTCTGCTGACAACAGACAAAGCCAAAGTCTGTGCCCTTCTCAAACACCGTGCTAATAAAGGCTTAGCTATATAAGGCAAATGCCTGATAACGCTTTTACGTCCTACTTGCGTATCAGACCGTAACCTTAAGGCGATAATAACTTCACCAGCTTCGGCAGCCAACACCGGCAAAAAACGTATTGCCGTCACAAGCATAAACGCTATCTGAGGAGAAAGTCTCCAGGAAATAAGTGCTTTTAAAAGCTGCCTGGGATCAGATGTCCAGCAAACAAACAACCCCAAGGTCAGCATGATAGATGACCTGAGCCCCTGTACAGCGCCGTAAATAACTCCCTCACGATAAACAGACAAACCACCGGTAATTTGCCCCAAAACAGGCATAGACGGCTCTATTAAAACAATTAAAGGTGTTCTGGGTGTCTGCGCAAAAAACAACGCCTGACTGAACATCGATCCCCATAATCCTAAAAGCAGCAATATAGCTAAAACCTGCCATTTGTAAACTGATGTGCGGGCAAACAAATGCAACAGCAGAGAAGCTGTAAATAATAAAAATAACGTTCTTGGATTATCTATCACGATAGCCAGTACCGCAACTAAAAACAATACCAGCAATTTCGTTCTGCCATCCAGCTTTTGTGCCCAAACAGCAGCATCACAGCCTTCCCACAACTGACGGACTGACATACCGGCCTACCCCCTCTACCGTAATACATTTGGGCAACAACAACGCCTCGGAAACTTCTAATAATGGCGGTACAGTTAAACCGCCGGCTGACAGTATCCTTCTATCAGATAGAACAACTTCCGGCGCTCCATTCGCAATAAGTTTACCGTTTGCCATAATAAGTACTCTATCAGCGATCTCTGATGCCAATTCTATATCATGTGTACAGAAAAGAATACAGCCGCCACCTTGAGAAAAATAGGCTATAAGTTTTTTTATTTCTTCAAGACTTTGCTGATCCTGGCCTGTTGTTGGTTCGTCCAACAGCAGCAATTTAGGGTTTCTTGCCAGCAATGCCCCCAAAACTACCCTTAACCGCTGGCCTTTGCTTAGCGCCAGCGGAAAATCATCCGCATTATTTTCAAGTTTCAATTTTTCAAGAAGTTCCCATACAACTTCTTTCTCAACTTTTTTATTTTTCCAGGTCAATTCTTCCCACACACTGTCAGCCAGTAGCATCAGGTCAGGCTCCTGACGCAGATAACCTATTTCGTGTGCTTTGTCACTAACTGATCCACCCAGAAAATTCAGTTCACCTGATGACGGTTCCGCTAAACCGCCCAACAAATTGATCAACGTGCTTTTTCCTGCGCCGTTAAAACCCATCAGCGCTACAATTTCACCTTTATAAAGTTCAAAATCGATTTCATGCAGCGTATCGCGGTCAGAACCAGGATAACAATAGCTTATAGCTTTACCGGTTACAATTACTTCACTACAATCTTTTTTTATTTTATCTTGAGCACTGTTTTTTTCTACTTCACATTCGCTTTTGACCAAATCAACAACTTTTCCCGTTTCGTCTACCAACCTGGACAAATGCAAAAACCGGCACAATTTAACTTTTTGCGGCTCCCTAAGTCCATATTTTTCTGCAGAGCCTATTTTTCCCCAGGCCAAATCCACTGGGCCATCGTAAATAAATTCACCATCAAACATAACTGCCAAACGCGGAAAGTATCTCGCCAATTCATTAACACGGTGTTCGACTACGATGATGGTTATACCGTCTATACGATTTAAAGATACTAACAACTGTAAAAAATCCTCTACTCCCTGTGGATTCATCTGACTTACCGGTTCGTCTAAAACCAGGAGCTTAGGTTTAGTGATGAGCACTGAAGCCAGGGCCAGTCGCTGCCTTTGACCTCCTGACAAAGTATGAATACTGTTCTGTTCAAAACCGGCAAGTCCGACTCGCTCTAATACTTTTTTAACTTCTACTGCTATTATCTTTTCATCAAAGCCCTGATTTTCAAGAGCAAAACCTACTTCGTCAGCAACAGTCATTGCAAAAAGCTGGTCATCGGGTGACTGATAAACAGTACCAACCAGTAATCCAATCTCTTCTGGCGTCATCTCTGCAGAATCTCTGTTATTCAGATAAATTTTCCCATCAAATTCACCGGCGCCGGCAGTATTTAAAAGACCGCTGACAGCTTTAATGAGCGTAGACTTACCACAACCGCTGCGGCCAGCTAAAAGCAGCATTTCACCTTCGGCTACATGCAGCGATAAATGTTTTAATGTAGGGAATTCGCGTGTTTTATATCGATATGAAACGTTACTTATTCTCAGCATATCATTCTCCCATAACCTGCTGCAATTTTATCCCAACCTTATAACCGAGCCACGAGCCAATACTGCTGTAAAGTAAACCGTTGATAAGCATATAAAGTCCGATATACCAATCTGCATAATATAATCTGTAAAAAAACATCATTTGTTCTAAATTGATCATAGTTATAAATGCATCCGCAACGCCAATCAATATTGCAACCATAAAAACATAGCCCGGTGTCAAATCTTTTTTTCTATAAAAACCACTGATATACAAAACACTTTCCAACACAACTATATATACCATATAAGTTAATATGCCAAGAGGAGTAAATCTGCCAAACATAAGCCCGGCCAGCATCCACTTCAATAAAAACATGAGTGCTACTATACCTGGTTTTCTGTAAATAACCAGCAACGACATAACTAAAAGATATAATAAAACTCCATTCAACACTCCCGTCACCAATCCGGAAAAAGGCCCCAAAAACACATGCAGCAAATCACCAAATAAAGTTGTCGGCACAACGATACTGCCAAAAGCTACAGATGCAAACAGCGCAATAGTAATAGCGCCTTTAGCGCCTATATTAAAAATACATTTTTTTAATTTTCCAACTGTTAAACAGACTAAAATAAAACAGATAAATGAAAAAGCTACAGCAAATAAACCCATACTACGTTTTTTAGCAATAGTTATGGGAACCTCCTGTATTTTTTCCTGTCCATTCCCAGAAATGGTTACACGCAGATTATATTGTCCTTCAACAGCACGAAAATAATCTATATACAACGGCAAAATAAAAGTTTGATTTTTTTTGCCGTCTAAAGAAATCATCGCTGTAGAAGCGTCCTCGCTGCCAGCCTGACCACCCCAGCCATGCTCTGTTTCACTGTCACTCTGACTGGCTGTACATAAACCAACGGCTGGCCGTCCGGTAGCTTTATCTATCAACTCAGCTCTAAATTTCAAGATCCTTGTATCCTGCTGAGGATTACGCATCTCTAACAGCAGATGTGCAGCCGGATGATTAAAAACAGCTGCCCAATTAGTAGCACCATCACCAGTCATTCTATTACGGAAAGATTCTAAAGCAGTATCCTTAATATAAATAGTTCCGTCCTGCATACGATCATCTTTATTTCCTAAATTATCTACAGGTAAAGTAATGGATTGGATATACCAGTTAAATTTAGACTTATCCAACTGTTTTGTTGGTTGATCTATAATATCTTCACTTTTTACACCCAGTTCATGAGCAAATGTAATGACATTATTCTTTTGCCAGCTTTTGCCGCTAACTTTAACAACAATGTCATGTTTTCCTTCAGCCAACTCTTCACCAGCACTTAAATAAAGCAAATCAAAATTCTGCCCATAATTAGCAGGTAAAAGCCAGCTCCTTTTTATAACCAGACCCTGATCTGTTTTTATTTTCTGCCAGTCAGCATCGTCATTACAAAGCAATCCTTCCGGCAAAATAATTTCTACATCGACATCCTGAGGATCAGGCGCATCATAGCTTTCGATATTTATATAGAGCGGATTAGTTGCACTGCCGACAGTTTTATGAATATTTTTATGATCCAAACTATAAGGATAAGTCGTCTCTAAATTTATACCTTCTGCAAACGCAGTCTGTGAAAGCATAAAAACAATTACAACAATCCACCAAAAATTTCTTTTTAACATACCTTTCCTTTGCAGCAAATAAGCTCCAGTAATTCCCTATCACGCTGACACCTGCTGCTATCCTCTTTTGTACTTATCTCAATTATCTCATTTGTGTTGTGGCTGCGGATAACTCTAACCGGAGCACCGTACGCTTTACTCAAAACAGTTTCAGTAAATACATCATCCGGCTTGCCATCGGCAAGAACAGTGCCATCTCCCAGTAAAATTATTCTACTGCAGTATTTAGCAGCTAAATTCAATTCATGGACTACCATTAAGATAGTTTTTCCCATTTCAGCTAATGATTTGCTAAAGCGAAAAATTTCCTCCTGATAGACCATATCCAAACCAGTAGTAGGCTCATCCAAAAATAAAACCGGGGTTTGCTGTGCCAAAACCTTAGCCAGTAAAATCCGCTGTTTCTGTCCACCGGAAACTTCATTCACAGGCCGCTCTGCTAATTCTTTAGTACCAGTATATTCCATACATTTTAGTGCCAACTCTTCATCGTCGATACTTTCGCCTTTCCACCACTTCATGTAAGGATACCGTCCTGCCAGCACTATGTCTTTGCCGGTGTAGCCAAACCCGACTTCTACATTCTGCTGTAGGTAGGCTACTTCTCTGGCCAATTCCTTTTCTGCAAAGCTTTCTAAATTTTTACCAAAATATAAAATTTCACCGCTTTGCTTAGGCAGTAAACCGCGAATGGTTTTTAAAAGAGTGCTTTTGCCTGCGCCATTACAACCAATAATACCTACTATCTCGCCCTGGTTTATCTTTGCATTCACGTTTTGCAGAACTTTTTTATTTCCGTAACCAATCGATAAATTTTTCAGTTCGATAACAGACTCTATCATAATAGCCTCCCAAGTTTATAAAACTATTTTACGATTAATTTATGTTAAAGTAAATTTCCTATATTTTCTAAATTAAATGTTACATTAAAGCTAATATCTGAAATTAAGTTATATAGGCGGCTCTAAACGCCGCCTATAGTTTATGATATTTTAAAATTTATAATTATAGCTCAATAAGAAGGTAAAAGGTGTCGAATAGTAGCTGGAAGAAGAATGATTAACATTATCACGTCTATCTAAAACATTATCAACATTTAAGTTAATTTCATTGTTTTTATCAGCCACATACCTTAAATTAAATGTTGTTAACAGATATGGTTTAGTATCCACTACCCCTTTTGTGTTAGTAGTTAAAACCCTTTTAGCTAAATAATTTGCAGTAATATTCGCAATCCATTTATCTTTTTGATATGTAACCCCTCCGTTTAGTTGAATTTTACCAAAGGTTCTTCTCCAGTCATTTATTACTCCGGACTTGTCTGTATTCGTCCTAACTTGCGGATTGCTATAAGTCAAACCATAATTATAAGAAAATCCATTATTTGCAACAATCTCAGAACTAAATTCTATACCAGCATTTTTAAAATCTTCATTTACAGCATAATATTTATCACCGGATTTACTGAAAGAAATATTATCGTCTATTTTAGTTGCGAACAATGCCGCCTTCCATTTGTGTGTACTTGTTTCATTTTTATATCCAACCTCATAATGAATACCAGTTTGCGGTTTTAGATTCGGGTCACCTACGACTATTCCTGCCTCACCTGTAGCATACATATTGCTAAAAGATGGCATAATAAAAGATTGTCCTACACTAGTATAAATACTTTGTTTATCATCTAATTTGTGCAAATACTGTGCTTGTCCACTGAAATTACTAAAATTTTTATTTTCATTGGCACCTGTCGTCCAAGTTTCTCTTGCACTTAAACTAAAAACATTTTTAGTATCTACTCCTGTTTCCCATGATCCATATAAAGAAAAATTATTTCTGTTCTTCTTTTCATCCCAAGTCACACCACTTCTTTCCTGGAACTCTTCTCTTTGATATGTAGTCCCGAGCAGATAATTATTATTTTTTTGCTGCCACAATTTCTGCATATCGTATCCATAAGTCAAATTCTTTTCTTTATCATTTTTTACTTTTGGATACCCAGTTGTTCCACCGCTAGAAGAATAAAAATCTGCCCCCGTTGAGTGCAAATCATTTTTATTATAATAAATGCTTGCTTTAAAACCACTATTATCTTTAAAATTTATTTGTGCAAAATCTTCTTTTTTATTATGTTTACGATTATATCTTATTTTGTCCAAAATACTCGTTTTATAACCATCACCAAATTTATACGCAAAATATGAATTGGATTCATTATGAGTATATACCATATCAAAATTATTATCGAATTTATAGTTCAATGCAAAATTATTTTTTTCTGATCCATTGAATGTATTATACATATTTTTATCATTAGGGTTTAAATTTGTTCTCGAATCCGAAATCTTACCAATATCTCCCCATTTATCGTAATTATAACTAACGCCTAACTTTCCGGCTTGTGTACTTATTGAATAATTTTGACGACCATTATTTCCTAAGCCAATTTTTATAGAATTAGACATTCTCTCTTTAGTTATAATATTTATAACACCACCAGTAGCCTCACTGCCGTATAAAACGGCACCGCCTCCCTTTACAATCTCTATCCGCTCGATATTATCAGTAGGAATATTTTCTAAATTATATAAACCCCTGTAATTAATCGGTGTTCCATTCATTAAAACTAAAGTACCCTTTTCCACACCACGCATACTTACTTTACTAGTCATAGACCCCAGGGAAGCACCACCAGGGCCTTTAGATTGATACACCAATCCAGATACTGTTTGAAGAACCTGTTGCACGTTGGTCGCACCAATATCTTGTATTTTTTTTGAGTCTAAAACCTCTGTGTCAGCAGCAATATCTAAATCTCTTTTTTCATACCTCGTTGCTGTTACGACCATAGGATCTAACGTAAATGCCTGACTTGGTTCTTCAGCATGTACTACAGTGCCCCCCCAGATGACATTCCCCGTTATCAATGCTAACATCATAGCACTCTTACTCATACTCTTTTTCAACATACTCAGCGTCCTTTCACTACATTTATTATTGAAATAAAGGCTTTTCCTGTACCCATTCCTTATGGCCGCACAGTACTTTGCTTCTATTTACAATCAAGAAAAAAATAAAAATACCTCTTGCCTAAGGCAAAAGGTATTTTACGACTTAATTATAAAATAAAAGAAGCCGACACATTACCCAACTGTCTCACGCAGTAGTAACATAATCACCAGGCAGTTCTTCTGACTTAGGTTCAACGTTTATTCAAGCCTTCCCAGATATTTCCAGTGGCATAAATTTGAATTCACTCACCATTACAGCGACGGGATCGTATGGGATTTACACCCAACTTCTCTATTAAGACTAGCGTCACCTGATTTACGAAATATTTAATTTAATTAAGTATAATATAAATCTATTTATTTTTCAATATATACTATCAAATTCATATTATGTCTTATTAGGGCAATATTTCTGTATTTATTTTCAAGAAATAAGTACTGGATTTTCTGCTGCATCTTTTTATCTACATTTTTAATATTAGTGGTTTTAAAATATTTTATTTATAGTTATAATAGGCAGCACAGTGTGCCGCCTATTAATTTAGTTTTAGAAAGAATAATTGTAGGTTAGTGTCCAATTGAATGGTAATCCATAATTTTCATAATCGTTCACGACATCTTTTTTATCTAAAATATTATAGAAATTTAATGCTACAGAATTATTCTTATCTGCACTATATTGTAATGTAGCATTCATCATATTTCTATTTGGAAGAGCATAATATCTATTACCACTAGAAGTAACTTCATGATAATAGCTATCATTCCTGTCTCCTAAGAAAAGATAGTTTAATCCTGCATTAAACTTATTCTTCTGATATCCAATTCCTGCCACAAATTGAAGTCTGGCATTGTCCTGTACCCATTCACCAGAATCATTTATTTCTGGATTAGAATAGGTAACACCAAGATTATATCGCCAATTATCGCCAACTAATTTTGTATATTCAACTTCAATGCCTGTATTCCGAAAATCGCCTTTATTAATTTGTATTTCAGCCTTAGTATTCGTACCTATACCTAATTCTTCTTCGCTTGCCCATCCAAATTTATTACTGATATCCATATTAAACACGGCAAGTTTTAAAGAACTCGAATTAGTTATCTTTTTCATTCCAGTTTCATACGTCCAACCTTCTTGAGGCTTTAACCCACGTGATTTTTTCAAGTTGTGTGCATCTTTATCTGTCGTATAGAATTGGCTGTTCATTGCAGGCATAATAAATGATTTACCTATATTTGTATACCAAGTCAAATTTTCATTAAATTTATATAATGTTTGTAATTGTGGCAAAAATACATTTTGGTCTGTATCAAAATCATTGATGGCTTCCCCACGCAATCCCAAAGTAGCACTAAATTTAGGTGCAAATTGGTGAGTATAAGACGTATAAAGTCCTAAACTTGTTCTATCAGACTTTTGAAAAGTATATTTATAATTTTGATAAAAATCACGTTTAATTGCAATACCTGCAATTAAGCTATCTTTATCTCCATTAAAAGACCAACCCTTCTGAGTATCTGATGTTATATTGAACATTTTATAAGATCCACCAGATACTGAAAATTCTTTTTCATTACTCTTTTTTTGATTTGAAGTAAACCAGCGGCTATTAAAAGAAAATACAGATTTTAATTTGTTACTTGTATCATCATAAACTAAACTAGCTGTGTCACGATTATCGTCATATTTATATGATGTTCCTAGCTTATCAGCGGCTGCTTTAGAACGAGTTATCTGAAATCTATTAAGATCTGATTTTGAATGGTTATAATTTAACGTCAAATTCTTCCCTATAGTACCTGTAATAAAAATACTTTCTTTTCTGGATTTTCCTAAAGTATTATAATTATTTTTTTTGCTTCCTGATGAGCTTGCATATTCTCCATAAGGAAATTTACGGGTTTGAGGATTAACTTCATCATAATAATCTTTATCATAATAAACTGAAAAATATTCATTTTGATGGCCAACTGACCATTTATCTGTATAATTACCAATAGTTCCGGATATTGTTGTTTTTGCAGAACCAGAAGCTTTTTTTGTTATTATATTAATTACCCCACCCATAGCTTCGGCCCCATACAAAGTTGCATTAGAGCCACGAACAATTTCTATTTTCTCTATGCTGTCCAGTGGAATATTGGATATCGCATTATAATTTAACAAATTCATCGGAGCACCATTTACTAGTACTAAGGTACCTTTATCTAGCCCACGAATTTTAGTTCTACTAGCAGAACCTCCATATTCTTGACCATTTGGTCCATATGACATACCATTAAACCCAATTTGTTGTGCCAAAAGTGTATCAACATTAACAGCACCACTTTTTTCAATTTCTTCTTTCCCTATTACGGTTACACTAGCCGGAGTATCTAAATCTCTTGTTTCAGTTCTTTGGGCTGTTACAACCATTGGATCAAGCGTAAATACTTGACTTGGCTCTTCAGCATGTACTACAGTGCCCCCCCAGATGACATTCCCAGTCACCAGTGCTACCATCATAGCACCCTTACTCATACTCTTTTTCAACATACTCAACTTCCTTTCACTACTTTTATTATTGAAATAAAGGCTTTTCCTGTACCCATTCCTTATGGCCGCACAGTACTTTGCTTTTATTTACAATCTACCAAAAATAAAAATACCTCTTGCCTAAGGCAAAAGGTATTAAACGACTTAATTATAAAAATAAAAGAAGCCGACACATTACCTGACTGTCTCACGCAGTAGTAAAGTAATTATCAGGCAGTTCTTCTGACTCAAGTTCATTGCTCCTCCAAGCCTTCCCAGATATTTCCAGTGGCATCAGTTTGGATTCACTCACTTTTACAGCGACGGGATCGTGTGGGTTTTGCACCCAACTTCTCTATTAAGACATACGTCACCTGACAATAGATATTCAATTTTGAATTATAATATTAGATTATATATGAAATTAATTACTATTTCAAGCTTATGATCCAAATAATTTGATATTGTTTTTACGTTCAGTTGTTTCTAATATTTCATATCATTAAAGCTAAAGAAAAGCAGCGGAAAATTTTATTTTTGATTTTCAGCCGTATTATTAACGGCTTGAACACAAATTTCCAGCATCGCCTCTGCGAACGTTTTCTCTGGCACAGGGATAAGTTCTCCGTTATTTGTTTTAGTTTCAAGCTTCGTTCCTTTGCTGCCATAAACGTCCATTTGTTTTACACCATAGGTTTTATCTGCCACATTAAATTGCATCAGCATTTCACAATACTGCACTTTTTCTTTTTTTGCGAGTTTTTCTGCATAAGTTTTATTCATTTTTTTCAGTAAATCTTTATCGGTAAAAACAGTTTTCACAACAACATTAACTAAATTTTTGTTTACAATACCGTTTTTTTCTTCCGGGAAATACAGTGAATCCATGTCATATGCATAAACGCCCATATTGTTTTCCAAAATAATCGACCAACGCGCTGCCTCAATTTCCTCGGCTGTGGGCTTGGGCATCATGCTGATTTCCCAATTGATAGGTGCTTCAGCATTCTTTTCTGCAGCACTGGCTGAAACCGCAAATAAGCACATCATGCAAATTGTCAGCAGCATTATGGATTTTTTCATCATATTACCTCCTGTTTAAACATCTAAATTACGTACTATTCTTAAAATCTGTTCCTGAGATAAACTGCGCAGGCTATAATAAGTTGCTCCCATTGCTTTGGCAACAGCTTTGGCCACACCCAGCTTAATAAAGTCTGTTTCCGTATCAATAACAACGGAGGTAATTTTAGCCTTACGGATTTTTTCAGCCATTTTTAAGGCACTCTCTACCGGATCACCACCGTTTTCTTCTATGGCATTAGCTCTGCCATCAGTTACTAAAATCAGGACCGGTTCTAACTCGCTGTCTTTTTTATTCAACATTCCCAAAGTTACCAGCGCCGTTGATAAACCGTCTGCTAACGGAGTTTTGCCGCCTGTAGGCATTTCTGCCAAACACTTTTGTGCCAGATCGACGCTGCGTGTTATAGGCAGCAATAATTCGGCCTTTTGCCTGCGAAAAGCGACCATACCAACGCGATCACGTTTCTGATATGCTTCCTGCAGCATATAGAAAATAGCGCCTTTTACAGCGCGCATCCGTTCACGCGCACCCATTGATCCACTGGCATCAACTGCAAATAAAAATGTATTGCCGATACGTTTTTCGCGTACTTTTTGCCGTAAATCTTCACTTTTGATATTCAGAGCGCAACCGTTATCTTCACGCAGACGCTGAAATGGCGCCGCAGCCCTGATAGTAGCATCAAAAGCCAAATCTTCCACTTTTATTTTCAGCATCTCGGCCCTGACATAACGGCCCTGTTTCAGATCTGTCTTAGTAGTGCTGCGTTTGCCGCTGCCACGGCGGACATTGCGGTCCTTGCCTAAGTCCAGAACCATTTTAGGAAGCTTGAAATTTTTATCAATATCTGCAATCTGCTCTTCCGGTGCTAACTGATTTTTGTCATTGTCAGGAGTCTGCTCTTCTTTTTCTTTGTCATCCTCCTGATTGTCGTCATCATCACTGTTATCTTCCCCGTCACCATCATCTTCATTATCATCAAGCGGTGGTGGAGTCAGCGGTGATTCTTCTGAATCTCCATCATTATCCTCGTTTTCGTCCTGATCCTGCTGTTCATTTTCATCAGGCTGTTCTTCTTCCTGCTGCTCCGGCTCTTCCTGCTGTTGTTCTGGCGGCTTACGCATACGATGTGGCAGCACGAACATAGCAGCTTCTTCCACGTCTTTTGGCAAAACATAATTTCTTTCTGCTAAAGCTGCTATAGCTTTAGCGGCTTCCAAAAGATATATTTCCGCTCTATGACCGGCACAGAAAGCCTGCGCACACATTTGTGCCGCCAGCTGCATCATAGCTTCCGATACTTCTATCGCATCTACAATGCTCCGTGCCAAAGCAATCTTTGCAGCTAATTTTTCTGTTTCATCAAAATAACTGTTTCTAAAGCTTTGTATATCAGAACCATAGGCAAGAGAACGTTTCATTATTTCTGTACGTACTACCACATCTTTCTCACTTTGCGCGTCAACATACATCCCAAACCGGTCTAATATATGACCTGGCAAAACTCCTTCTTCAGGGTTCATTGTGCCGATCACAGTATAGGCTACAGAATGAGTAAAAGAAATACCATCACGCTCAACCTGATTGATACCAGAGGCATTAGCATCCAAAACTGCAGTCAGCAATTCCTGTCGCAATAAATTTGCTTCATCGATATACAAAATATTATCTGTGGCTCTGCTTAATATCCCAGGCGAAAATCTGCGTTCACCTTTACTGACAGCGTATTCAATATCGATACTGCCAAAAAGCATATCTTCCGTAGCATTAAGCGGCAAATCCACTATCTTTTGTGTGCCGATGATTTCTTTAGCGGCACGCACCAATGTGGATTTAGCAGTCCCTTTTTCACCGCCAATCAAAAGGCCACCAGCCTTTTGATTTACTAAAGCGATCTGCAGAGCTTTTTTTAGCTGCTCCTGCCCAACTACTGCCACAAAAGGATAAATAGCATTAGTCAGCATTTATAACGCTCCTTTAGCCCCAGCGGACAAAATACTTTCAACCTTATCCCAATCCAACTGTCCCTCTTCGAAAGGACGACGACGCATACGATGCGGCAATACTAATTTGGCAGCATTTTTTACGTCTTCCAGTTCCACTTCTTGGCGTCCATTAAAAGCCGCCAGTGTCAAAGCTGTTTTTATTACAGTGATGTCAGCGCGGTGTCCGTCAACGCCAAGTTCTACGGCTAATTCAGCAACTGTTTCCAATAGTTCGTCGCTGATAGCTACCTGAGGTAATAATCTGCTGGCCTGTGTAATTTTAGCGGCAAGCTCTTCCTGCTCCTGCTGATAACCGGCAATAAAAGTATCAGCATCCTGTTCATAAGCCAAACGACGTTTAATTACTTCAACACGCTGCGCAGGATCATGCTCGCCTGTAACGACTACTGACAGGCCAAAACGATCCAAAAGCTGCGGACGAATATCGCCTTCTTCGGGATTCATCGTACCAACCAAAACAAAACGAGCCGGATGCGAATAGGAAACGCCTTCACGCTCAACTGTATTGATACCCATAGCTGCAGCATCCAACAATACATCTACAACATGGTCATCAAGCAAATTTATTTCATCAACATACAAAATATTACGGTTTGCCTGTGCTAAAATGCCAGCTTCAAATTTTTTCTCACCATGCTTGATCGCATGTTCAATATCTAAAGTACCAACGACGCGATCTTCCGTCGCACTTACAGGCAACTCAACTACACGCATTTTTACAGTATCGGCAGCTAATTTATTATCCGCTGTATATTTAGAGGCACAATCTTCGCATAACAAATTGGGATCTGCCGGGTCGCAATGAAATTTACATCCATGCACAGCTTCCATAGCCGGCAGCAATTCGGCCAAAGCACGCACTGCCGTTGACTTGGCAGTACCTTTTTCACCCTTTATCAAAACGCCGCCCAACGCCGGATTGATTACATTCAGTATCAATGACATTTTCATGTCCTCTTGTCCTACAATAGCTGTAAATGGATAAACTGCTGTTCTTTTCACTGTAACTCCTCCTAAAATTAAATTGATAGCAGCAATATATCTTCATAAGAAAATTACTGTAAGTGGCACAACTACTAAAAAAAAGTATCTTCCTGCACAAGCAGGAAGATACTAATGTTTTAGATTCCGATTATCTCGGTCATTAATCTCAATCCTATCGCTCGTAGGTAATAAAAGATTTAAAAGGGTTGTCTCTTGGGGGTTATCCCCAGCGACGGGATCGCGGCTTAACGCACTTCTGACAACCAAGACTATGAACTTTTAATGATGGCCGCAACCGCCGGTTGCTTCGCCAGCCATAATTTTTCTGTATAATTCATGTGCTTCTTCACTGCTTTTACCAGCAGCTAAAGCTTTTTGAGCATGGATAACAGCACTGCGATACTTAGCGTGAGGTCCATCAGCAGGTAATTTCTCGACATCTTTGATGTCAAACTCCATTACCTTTTTGAAAATAGCATGGATTTCTTCCTTAGATTTACCTGCAGCTTTAGCAGTCTCGACATGTTTCATCGCTCTTTCATAGCGATGTTTCGCATGCGGGGTATTGGGCAATTCATATTTAGGATGTTCTTTACAAGTCATTCCAATCACCTCTTAAAATATTCTTATTAGTCTATATTATTATATTAGACTATATATCATCCATATAGTCAAGTAATTTATAAATTTTATTTATCGCCGCGTTCTTCCAATTTACCTTCCATCCATTTAAAAAATTCTATTTTCTCAATTTTTTATTTGTGCAATCGACACTCTTTTTAGCACGCACTCGCTGGGATATGGCGCTTTAACGCCGCTGCCATACCAGCGGGCAAAACAACCGCCTCCGCATAGTTTAAAATCTTCGCACTGCTTACAGAAAAACATTGAAGTCCTGATCTGTTCCTGCACTTTATTCACTAATTTATTATCCAGACCGGTTTCAACATTACCGATATAAAAATCCTTATTGCCAACCAGTGAAGAGCAGGCATAAATATCGCCTTTAGCATCAACAAAAGCAGCCTCTCCGTTCATTGCGTAACAATGTCCAAATTCATGGGAAGAATCAGCACAAAGTATTTTAACGCGTTCCTGCTGTGCAAAATGTATTTTATAACCTGTTAGACGTGCTAATTGACGTGATTTTTCATAAACCTGTTCCATAGCCCTGTGCATTGCTATTTCAGAAGGCGGCTGCAGATCTACTCCTCTGCCCTGACCACGCAGCAAATCAAAGCCTATCCTGCGGATATTACCTATAAAATACGCAAATTCAACTATTCCAGCCAATTCATCAACATTTTCATCTGTTACTACACAGGTAATACCAACTGCTATATTATTGCGCTTTAAAACTTCTAGGCCGTGTAAAATAGCACTGGTAGCCCCTTCTCCAGCTTTAGTCAGGCGCAGCTTGTCATTTACCTTGGGCCTGCCATCTAAACTGACGCCAATTGCAACCTTATTTTCAAATAAATATTGTGCAATTTCATCTGTCATCAAGGATCCATTTGTCTGGATCTGCAAAACTGCAGGCAAATTCTTTTGCTGGACATAAGCTACAACTGCTTTTAAACATTCAAAGTTCAGCAGCGGTTCGCCGCCACTGAACTGAATAACAAATTTTTCTCCGCTGCCGGCTGCCAAATCCACAGCTTTAAGGGCATCATCAACTTTAAGCATACTGCTTTCATGTTCTGAAGCATAACAATACTTACAGGCAAAGTTACACTCTCCAGTAAGACTGAGAACCAGCATTTTTATTTTAGGAATGTTCATCGCTGCGTTCCTCTAATTCTCCTTCTACTGATAAATAGATTTTCTGCAGTTCTGCTTTCGTTTCAGGTTTTGCCTGCCACAAACCGCGCTGCTCAGCTTCCAGCAGCACTTCGGCCATGCGCTGCAGGGCCCAGGGATTAACGTCACGCAGCCATTCCTGCACTTTGGGATCAAAAGTATACTTTTCAGCGTATTTTTCATACATCCAGTCTTCCATGACAGCGCTGGTAGCATCCCACTGGAAGCTGTGCGCAATATAGTTGGCCATATCGGCGGCACCTTTATAGCCGTGTTTCATCATACCTTCAATAAATTTCGGATTGATAGCTTCGCTGCGGAAAATACGTTTAGCTTCTTCCTGCACACTGTGCATAACGACCTTGCTTTTATCTGTGCTGTCGCCGCAGTAAGACCGCGGGGCAGAACCTTTGATACTACGTACCGCGGCAATCATTCCACCATGATATGCATTATAGTCGTCAGAACTGAGCATATTCGTTTCATGGTTATCTTCGTTCTTGATCGTAACATCTAAACTGCCCATGCGTTTACGGAATTGCTGCGGCAGAAATTTACCTTTGACTTTACCGCCATAGGCATGAGCGCCCCAGCGCACATAAACATCGGCAATATCATCGATGCTTTCCCAATTTTTCGCTTCCAGCAAAGCCGCCACGCCAGCTCCGTAAACTCCCTGCTCATCGCCAAAGATACGGAAAGAAGCCTGCCGCCAGGCATCTTCTTTAGTTAAACCTTCTGCTTCTAACTCCTGACTGTCAGCCAGTAAATGTTTACGTACATAATTTTGTTCACTATCTTCTTCAAGTTCGCCAACCAATAAAACGGCCTTATCAAGCAGATCCATGACGCTGGGCATCGTATCCCTGAATAAACCGCTGATTCTTGCGGTAACGTCGATCCGAGGTCGTTTCAATTCCATGAGCGGAATGATTTCAAGACCGATTACCCGCTGACTGCCATGCTGCCACTGAGGACGAACGCCCAAAAGGTATAAGAATTCAGCGACACATTGCCCATGACTGCGCATATTGGCTCCCGACCATAACACGATGCCGACGCTTTCCGGATAACGTCCCTCTTCGCTGATATATCTTTCGATTACCTGATCGCCTAAATTTTTACCGATTTCCCAGGCAGCAGGAGTAGGCAGATTGCGCGGATCGATACCATAAAAATTACGGCCTGTTGGCAGCAGATCAGCACCGCCGCTGCTGGGAGCACCGGAGGGTCCCGGCTCTACATACTGCCCTTCTAATCCCCGCAAAAGATTTTCCCGTTCCTGTGCAGTCAGCATCAGGTTAGGATAAATGGTATCGCAGATATAGATACAGATATTTTTAAGCCTTGACTTAAATTCGCTGCTTCCATCACGTACCCACCCAAATTTTTCCAAACCACACAGCGTTTCTGCCTCAAAGCTGTTCTCGATCAGGTAAATTATGATTTCACGGCTGCGGACACGTAATTTGTCAATCAAGGCACCGTAAGTAATATTTAAAGGTTCGTACATCAAACCGCTGTTCTCCAGCAGGTCATAATAGTCAAAATCATACTGGCTGGCCAGTACCTGCATCAAAGAATGTATCTCACCGTTTTCCAGCCGCGTCAGCAGCAGCAGATACTCACGCAGAGTTTCGTCCTGGGGCGGCTGCCCCAAAACATGCAGTCCTATCCGTACCTGCATATTTTTCAGATCTGTAATATAGTTGTGTAGATCCATAACATAATCGTTGAAAGGTTTTTCTTCGTCACGAATAACTTCGTCCTGCAAATTAGCCTGCATTACTTTTTCTATAATAAGCGTTTGCAGTTTTTCCATGTTTTCCGGCTGCGTTTTTTCAAAATGGCAATACTCATCCGTCAGTTTTTCCAATTCTTCCAATTCGTCATAAACACCAGCATCCGTCATTGGCGGCGGCAGATGTTCGATCAGGCAGGCCGCGCCACGCCGTTTGGCCTGAATACCCTCACCGGTGATAGTAATAAGATAAGGATAGATATTAGGAAGATCACCTAAAGAAACATCCGGATAGCAGGTATTATTCAATCCGGCATTTTTCCCTGGCAGCCATTCCAGTGACCCGTGAGTACCAACATGCACTACGGCATCAGCCTGCCAGATGTCGCGCAGCCAGTGATAGAAGCCCAGATAATGATGCGTAGGCGCACAGAAGGGCGAATGATAGATCTTGCTTGGGTCTTCGCCAAAACCACGCGGCGGCTGCACCGTAACGAAAATATTGCCGTTCATCGTTCCCGGAACAAGCAGATCACCATCATAATTCATTACTTCTCCCGGAGCTTCACCCCAGTCTTTAAGCAGTTGTGCTTTAACGCTATCCGCCTGCCTGTCAAAAAACTTTTTATAATCAGCGCCGCTCAGTTTCTTTGCTTCTGTCAATTGCTTTTCAGTAAGCATGGCCCGGTCGTTAGTAGCATTGGCTGTCAATTCGTTAATAAACGCTTTGCCGTCATCAGGAATATTATCAACCTTATACCCCTGTTCATGCAACGCCTGCAAAACAAGTCTGATACTTTCTATAGTATCTAACCCGACCGCACTGCCGATATTGGAGTTGCGCGGCGGATAATTATGAAAAATTATCGCTACTTTTTTGTCAGCATTTTCCTTGCGCCTCAGCGCCGCCCATTTACGGGCCTTGTTCACCATCCGCACGATCCGCTCCTGGATCGGCAAATAACGTACATCGCCACTTTCCAGCAGCTTTTTATTTGCTATCGGCACTCCGTGTATAGCGCCGTCAAATTCAGGCATTGTTACGCTGATGGAAACCTCCATAGCGTTCATGCCCTCAAAATTATCGACCCAATCCTGGTAAGGTGTCAGCAGCGTATAGGCCTGCAACACAGGTACATTAAATTTTTTCAGAAAGTCTAATGTCATTGACCGCGCGCCGGTCAATGAAAATTTCATTGTATTGACAAAAACATCTATTATCGGTACACCATTTTCGCAAAAATAATCTTCAAAAATTTTGATCAGACTGGGCATCCCTAACTCTAAAACCGGCATACCGTTACTGAATACGCAAACCGCATTCATACCCTGTCGTTCTATTTCCTCGATCAACGCTGTTTGATAGGTAAGGTCCCCCCATACCCATTCATCGCGGTAGAACAAAATACCGACTGTAGGCTTGGCATTATCACAAAAGTCTTTTTTATATGCTGCCAGTTCTGTATATACCTTTGGCGATCCGGGATGATAAATAGCGCTCCAATACATCGGATCAGGCGCTTCAACATCTGTTCTATCAGTTACAATGCTGTCAGCATACAGCAATAAATTGCGATAATTTTTCATACCGCTGTATAAAGAATAGGCTTTCAATTGTTCCAGATCAGTTTTCTCTATCCCATATACCAGTTCTTCTTCTTCCGTACCTGCAGCATCGATATAATAAAGCAGCTGTTTTTGCTTAAGAAAAGGCAGCAGTTTTTTCAAAAAGGGTGTATCAATACCGGCGCCCATCCATTTAAGCAGCAGAATATCTGCATCATGAAGAAGCTTCTGCCATTCGTCATTCCAGACAGTGTCATCAGAAAGTTTGACGCAAACAGAATCCTTACTTAGCAAGTTTTCCTGCTGCAGCTGCTCCAAAGCAGCCTGCATCATCGCAAAACGCCTGTCAACATTACTTAAAAACACCACTTTACTCATTTTCATCCTCCATACTTCTTACTTCAAAATACCTGTTTTTGCATCCGGCGCAATAAATAAAGGAAATACGGCGTACCTAAAAGGGCTGTCATAATACCTACTCTTACTTCTGCCGGTGGGATGATGATCCGTCCCAAAGAATCACAAATGACTAAAAAAGCAGCGCCGGCCAAGGCACTGGCAGGCAGCAGTACGCGATGGTCAGGCCCAACTATCATCCGCATCATATGCGGCACGACAAGACCTACAAAGCCTATATTGCCACTGACGCAAACAGAAGTCGCCGTAGTCATTGCCGCAACAAACAAAAGCCCCATTCTGAAAGGCAGAACAGGCATGCCAACTGCCTTCGCTTCTGTTTCGCCAAGCACCAGGATATTGAGATGCCGCGCTAAGGCCAGCATGATCACAATACCGATGCTCACCGGTCCAATAGCCATATAGACGTGCTCCCAGCGCCTGTAATCCAACCCGCCAACCATCCAGAAAAGATACTGCTGCAGCTTCTGTTCGTTCATAAAGGTCAGAAGCCCTGATGTAACAGCTCCCAAAAGCATACCTACAGCAACACCTGCCAGCAGTAAAGTCATAACTGGTATTTTGCCGTTACGCATTGCCAAAAATACCGTTAATGCTACGGCACACACAGAACCGCCAAAAGCGAAAGCCGGCATTACAAACATACTTTCTGTAGCCCAGCCTAACGCGATTGAAAGTACCGCCCCGGTTGCAGCGCCACTGGAAACGCCAATGATGCCGGGATCAGCCAACGGATTACTGAAAATACCCTGCATAACGGCCCCTGAGATGCCTAAAGCGGCGCCTACCAAAAGTCCTACGACCATTCGCGGCATTCTTATATACCAGACAACAGCCATCTGCTCCTGTGAAAAATCGTTTTTATCAACAAAAGGCAGACCGAGCTGGTAGCCAATAGCCGATAAAGTATTATGCAGCGGTATTTTTATCTGACCGCAGGTCAACGATATTGCCGCAACGAGCAGCAAACCAATAAATAATAAGAAGATAAACTTTTTACCGGATTTGCGGTTAAACAAACTACTCATTCCCCCTTGACAAACAATTCAGGATAAACAGCCTTAGCCACAGCTTCTATACTGTCTGTAACATGTTGTGACGCAACATAACGGTAACGGTCGGAAACAAATTCCAGACGTTTGTTTTTAATAGCTTTGATATTTTTAAAAGCAGGATCGGCAGCTACCTGCTCTGCATATTTCTGCACATCATTATTAGAATCAAAATTCCAGGTCGGCAATAAAAATACATCCGGGTTGATCGCAATAATACGTTCTTTAGACAAAGAGTTGCTGCCCTGATCCAGTCCGGCTTCTGCAGCACCATTTCTGACATGAGCGTACTGGAAAATATCGTCCAGCAAATTATCTTTACGCCCAATAGCGCCAATAAAAGAAAACGCCATTACGATTTTTTCTTTATCCTTAGGAATTGTCTGCAGCTTACTTTCAAGTTCCAAAAGCTTTTGGTCCATTGCAGCAACAAGCGCTTCTCCTCTGGCATTTTCACCAGCAGCGACAGCTACGCCCAAAACCTTTTTCCGCATAGCTGCTACTGTTTTAGGGCTGCCAGCAACATATACCGGAATTCCCATATCCTCCAGATTTTTGACCAGGGAATCGGATGTAGCAACTGAAACAAAGACCAGATCCGGTTTCAAGGCTACAATCGCTTCAGTATTTTCACCAACTTTATTACCAACTTGATCAGCCTGTTCCTGAGTTATAAAAGTTATCTCCGGGTCTCCAGCCCATTTACTGAAAGCTTTGATCCTGCCAGGATCAACAACTTCCGCTAAAATTTCATCAGTTCCGTAAGTAGCAGAGACTATTCGCATCGGCTTGCCGGAAATTTTCACCTGGCGGCCTTTATCATCTGTTACGACATATGCAGAGGAAGGATTTTCCAGAGGAGTAACTGTCTGCTGCTTGCAGCCACTGGTTATAAGCAGGAAAACAGCTAATAAAACCAACAGTATTTTTTTCATAAAACGTCACTCCTAATAAGGCAGCTGCGCTTTTATTTTTAAATTCCATAACCGCTGCAGCATATGTCCGGCACCACGAATACCTGCAAACGGAGCGGCTGCCAAAAGCACCTCGTCTTGTACTGGATAAGCAATATTGCAGCACCAAAATCTTTTCCCCTCACGCAGCAAAACAGAACTTTCACTGCTGCTGCCCAGAATAAGCGTATTATCTGCCTGCTGCAGCAACTGTTCAATTTTTTTGCTGTCTTTTTCGGCCAGTAAAATTTCATCAGCCTCTGCAGGCGCAGGTAATTTTTTGACCCTATTTTGACAGATCACGATCAGTTTTTCAGTATCAGCCCATTCTTCACGTAAGGCTTGGGCAATACAGATAGCTGTAGTTCCAGGTGCGGCAACAATAATTTTATCGAACCACAGTTCTCCCCATGTGCAGCGGGCTTCATTTACGGCAGTCAGCAATTCGATTTGCGTTTTTTCACACTCTTCCCTGATATTTTCCAGATCAGCTGGTAATGCTTCTGCTATTTTTTCCAACCAGCGTATTGTCCCTTTCAATCCGTAAGGTATTCCCACTACGACATATGGCGTTCCGTACCGCTCCTTAAGATATTTAGCCGTTTCTAAACCCAGCTCTTCGTTGATCACTATATTTAACTGCGCTGCAGGTACTTTTTGCAGTACTTCAAGTTCGCCGCCTGCTCCCGGCGTTGCAATAACTCTGTAATTTGCAATCTCCAGAATTCTCTTGATTTCATCAAGATCATTTTTGCCGTTAAAATAAACCGTTGTACATCCTAATAAATTGACGCCCGAACGACACTTTACTTTAATATCAGGCAAGTCTAAATATTGCCACAATCTGAGACTTGCTTTACTGTAGCCTTCTGCAAAGCCACCATTCAATCCACCGCTGTCAAGGCCTACTACAGGAAATGGCAGCCTGGATTTAGCCGCAATACCTTCAATATCATCACCGATTAAACTTACACTGCAGCTGTTTTCGATCAATAGAATCGATGGTTTCCTGTTATTTCTGATATATTCCAAAGCTTCTGTCAAACACTCTTCTGTTCCATAAACAACTGCGTTATTGTCCGGCTGCGAACCATGAAAGCGTTCACCCAGCCTGCAGTTAGATTTTTCCAGATGCCGCAGTGCATAGAAATAACACCACAGCGGCCCATTGACCAGAACTTCGGCATCTTTGATCCCAGTAAAAAATGCTGCGGCGCCGGTCAAGGCACAGGTATCTACTCTGCTGCAAACATTGCCCCATTCAACTGTTTCAGACATAAACGATACCTCCTTTTTCACCGCGGCAACATAAGGTTTTATAAATGCAATCCATAAATTCTATTTCTCCGCTTGTTCCTACAAGCGGCAGAATGGGCAAAAATATCTGCCTTAGTTCCTGATTATTGGTTATTTCGTGAGTCGTCAAAACCAAATCGGCTGTATCTAATAAATTCTGCCCTTCGGCCTGATTAATGATCGGAGCCTGGCATTGCGCCGTTACAGCATCGACCATCTTTTTCCTTTCCCGCTCGTTATAATTATCGAATAAAACAATTGCCTCTACCTGCATTTCCAGTCTGCGCAGCGTTTCCAATACTCCGCCGGGATGGAAATATGTCAGCATCCTGCCAATACAAACTACGCAGCGCTTACCCTGCGTTATGTTCTTTACTTTATCAGCATAAGCAACCAGTTTAGCTCTTTCCTGTGCTACAGCTTCCTCTGCCAAAGCTTCTTTATGCAAAAAAACGCCTAAACTTCTCAGCCAGCTTACCGTATTATCCCAGCCTACCGGATAACCCTCCTGCAGATACGGGACATCGTAATTTTCCTCTAAAAGCTGTGCTATTTTGGTCAGACCAGTATATGTCTGCCCTCGCCCACCCAGAATGACGCTGAAAGACGCCGCCGTAATTTGCGGCAACTCCTTTATAGGCACATATCCAGGAAATTGTCCAATAACCTGAATGCCAAAATATGACAGCAAACGTTTTACCTCTTGGGCATAGTGACCCCAAGGGCCGCCGTTATCGCCGATCAGCAAAGCTGTATCAGCTATTTTAGGCTGTTTTTTTAAAAATCTTGCAGCAAGCTGCTCGGCTACAGCAAAATACCCCTGATAATATTCGCCATCCAGAAAACCATAACAGGGAACTGTAAGTACCGGAATACCGTATTTTATTTCACTTTCCCTGCCAACTGCTTCAACATCATCGCCAATAACACCGACGACACAGGAATTAGCAATGATCAGGCACTGCGGCTGATAAGTCTTGATGACGTCTTCTATGCAGGCACGTAAGCGTTCTGCACCGCCAAAAATAGAATGTTTTTCCTGAAGCAGGCTTGATACGACGGGAATAGACTTTAAATTTTCAGCAGAGCCATTTGCCAAAGCACGATACTGTGCATTAATGTCCATGCTGCGCGCCACGTGAGCACAGGCCCGCGGGCTATGAAAAATAACAGCAGCGCCGCTGCAATAAGCAGCCGCACGCCAAACACCGGGCATACTGCAGCTGCAGCTTTTAGTTTTAGACAGCATTCTTTTAGTCTTGATTGCCATAACCTGCTACTAAATCCTCCAGTTCTTCAAACGTCAAAGGTGTCGGTACTGATAATTCTTGATTTCCCCAAATATCCTGCGCCAATGTTCTGTAAACCTGAGCCTGTTCACACTCCGGTGCATATTCTATGACCGTCTGCCGGTTATTTTCGGCTTTGTTTACGATCACATTGCGGGGAATAAAGGCAATCAATTTTGTATTTAATCTTCTGGCAAATTCTGTCAGCAACGCATGTTCATTAGGCGTATTCCGGCTATTACCGATAATGCCGCCAAGTCTTACCTCACCTCTGGCCGCAAATCTTTTAACACCTTTAGCAATATTATTCGCCGCATAAAGCGCCATCAGCTCGCCGGAAGAAACTATATAAATATCTGTTGCATAACCTTCTCTGATCGGTACGGCAAACCCACCACAAACAACGTCACCTAAAACATCATATAAAACGAGATCTTCATCATCTAAAACCTCAAGTTCTTTCAATTTTTCCAATGCGACGATAATACCACGACCCGCACAGCCAACTCCAGGTTCCGGACCTCCTGCTTCAACACATTTGATGCCGTTAAAACCTGTATGTACTATCTGTTCTGCCTGGATATCATCTTCAGAATCACGGACCAGATCCAAAACGGTTTGACGGCAGATTTCTCCCAAAAGCAGTCTGGTAGAATCATTTTTGGGATCGCAACCTATCTGACATACCTTTTGCCCCATTTCGCTGAATGCAGCCGATACATTAGCAGCCGTAGTAGATTTACCAATACCGCCTTTACCATAAAAAGCAATTTTTTTCATCACCCATTACCTCCATACTATCTATAAATTTTAAAAGAAAAAAAGAACAGACTCACCCCTTTGGGAAAGCTGTTCTAAAAAATAAATATTAGTATAAATACCGAATATTTTATCGACGCTTTCCCATCTCTCGTGGGGACGTACTATAATCTGGCAGTTCTTCTGACTCTGATTCATTGCTCGCCTCACCTTCCCAGGCTTTCGCCCAGTGGTATTTCGAGGGTTGCTCATCATTACAGCGACGGGATCGTATCGGACTTACACCGATTTCTCTATTATGCGCAGCAAGCGCACCAGATCAAACAATATGAAATTTTATTTTACCAGGTCTACCGGAAGCAGTGCCGGCATACCGTTACTGCAGACAAATTCATCAGCTTTAACTTTGAAAACATCTTTCAGCAGCTGTGCTGTGACGATTTTCTGCGGTGCTCCTTCCGTTACCAGACGGCCTTCTTTGATTACAGCAATATGATCGGAATACTGCACAGCATGATTGATGTCGTGGATGACCATAACTACTGTTAACTGCAATTCACGGTTAAGTTTTGCCAAAAGCTGCATGACCTCCAGCTGATGGCAAATATCCAAATAGGTCGTCGGTTCATCAAGCAAGAGTACTTGCGGCCTTTGGGCCAAAGCCATAGCGATCCAAGCCCTTTGCCGCTCGCCGCCAGATAAGGTGCTGAGCAGGCGGTGCTGCATTCCCAGCATATTCGTCTGGCCTAAAGCCCACTCAACATGGGCATCGTCTTCCACGCTTTTGCGGCCAAACCAGCTGCGATGCGGAAAGCGCCCCATCTCTACCAAATCTTTAACAGTCAGGTCTGCCGGTGATTGCGGCGCCTGCGTTAAAATCGCCAGTTTTTGCGCAAATTCCCGATGACTGAATTTTTTTATGTCTTCGCCATTAAAGGTCACATTGCCTTTATAGCACGGCCAAATACGGGCCAAAGCCTTTAATGTAGTGCTTTTGCCACAGCCGTTAGGGCCTATGATCGCAGTTACTTTTCCTTCCGGTACGGAAAGGCTTAGATCATGGATGATAGTTTTATCAATAATGCGAATCGTGATCTCATTTGCCTGCAAAATACTCATCAGATCTCCCTCCTTAACAGAAACAGAAAGAAGGGCGCGCCAATAAAAGCCATAATGATACCAACAGGCAGTTCGACAGGCGCAAAAACAACACGTGCAAAAGTATCACTGAGCGTTACAACGGCAATTCCTAAAAGCCCTGAAGCAGGCATCAAATAGCGGTAGTCCGAACCTATTATCAGCCGTGCCGCATGCGGCACGATCAACCCTACAAACCCCAAGAGGCCCACAACGCTGACGGCACTGGCCGCCAGTAACGCTGCAACGGCAGTCATGGCAATACGGGTAACTTCTACATTAACACCTAATCCACGCGCCATTTCGTCGCCAAGCTGCAGAATGTTAAGATAAGCGGCGCCAACGAAGGCCAGCAGCACACCTACAATGGCGTATGGCAAAATGATACTGACATGCGGCCAGCTGCGGGCGGCCAGTCCGCCAACCATCCACATCAAAGCGCCATGTACGCGGTCACTGTAAAAAATCATCAGGCCGGAAATACCGGCACTTAAAAAGGCAGAGACGGCTACGCCTGCTAAAATGATCCGCACAGGCTTGATACCATTTTTCCAGGCCAAAATATAAATGCAGACAGCTGCAAGCATAGCGCCGATAAATGCCGCCGGCGTAATCAGATATTCCAGTGTGGGAAACAGGATCATGATCGTAACACCTGCAAGGCCGGCGCCACTGGAAATGCCAATAATATGCGGATCAGCCAGCGGATTACGCATTACAGCCTGCAAGACGGCACCGGCAATGGCAAGATTTACTCCCACTAACGCGCCTACTATTGTCCGCGGCATTCTGATATTCCAGATGATCTGGCTTTGCGGCTCTAAGGTTGGATTAGATAAAATACTAATGATCTGCGCCAGACTAATATCGGCAGACCCTTTTGTCAGGCTTAAAAAAGCGCCCAAAAACGCCAGCATGGCAAAAGCAGCCATGACGATAAGCCGCCAGGCTGTACGCGAAATGCCAAATCGTTCAATTCTTTCTAAAGTATCCGCCTGATTATTTGTCATCCTTAAAAACCTCTGGGTATACAGTTTTTGCCATATATTTTACAGCTTCCGGATAATGCAGGCCTGGATTGAGCAGAAATAATCTTTCAGGCAGTAAATATACCTTATTGTTCCGAACTGCTTCCAGCGAAGCCCAGGCCGGATTACTTTTTACATCAGCACGCAATCTGTTTTCTATCTCTTCACTATCACCCATAAAAGTGATAAAAATAATTTCAGGATTCTTTTCTACTAATGCTTCCATGCTGTAGGGAGTCTTCTCCGGTTTGCCCTTCATAGGTGTTGAACCAACGGCAACATTCTGAAATCCCAGCATTTTAGCAACGCAGCCGGCGATACTGTTTTCCAATTCAACAGTCACGTTGGAAGGCGTTGCGTGCATGATAACGATGCGTTTCGCTTCCTGCGGCAGCCGGTCTGTCACAGCTTTGACCTGCTGATCAAGTTTCGCAGCCGCTGCCTCACCTTTTTCAGGCACACCATAAATTTTACCCATTAAAATGAGTTTATCTTTTACCTCGTCATATGTTTTAGGATTTATTGCAATAACAGGGATTTTATTAGACTCTAAAAGCGGCAGAAATTTTTCGTGCTGGTTTTTATTCGCAATGACCAGATCAGGCTTTAAGCCAATCAGACTTTCCATATTGATATTATAAACAAAGCCAACTTCCGGAACATCTTTCATAGCGGCCGGCATTTCTCCTATTTTTGATGAAGCACGGCCAACGATCTTACCACCTACGGCATCGATCATATTCAGGTAGGAAGTCGCCAGGCTCACGACACGTTCAGGCTTCTTCGGCAGGACTACAGTGCGTCCGGTATCGTCAGTAACAGTTAAAAATGCTTTAGCATCACTGGCAGATTTCGTATTTTCAGCGTTTGGTCCACAACCGCTGAAAACTGTCAGACACAATGCAGCTGCAAGTACCGCTCTTAAAATTTTCATTATAGTTCTCTCCCTGCAAAATTAAGAAAGCCTCCCAACGTCAGTTATCGTCAGAGGCACTCGTAACGTCTTATTGATTACCGTTTCATAATAGCATATATTACTACCAGCGTCAAGGAAGTTCGCTTGTTCTGAGCCTTTAACTTTGCTATAATGCATAGAGGAAACGGAGGTATCCCGGTTATGAAAATAAATGAACTTATTGCCCGCATCAATGTTTTAGCCCAGAAAAAACGCAGCGAGGGTTTAACTGAAGAAGAACAGTGTGAACAAAAAGTATTGTATAAAGAATATTTGGGTTTTATCCGCGGGCAGGTCAAGCAGCAGCTCGACAAAATCGAAGTTGTCGATGAACTGCCGCCACAGCATTGATATGGATTTTAATTTTTCACAGGCGGTCTTTTACGAAGACGAATATCTGCTGATCGTCAATAAGCCTGCCGGGATGCTGGTGCATCCAACAGTAAAAGAAGACGGCAGCACTCTGTATAACTATGTCGCCCGCTACTATGATAGTAATGGGCTGTTGCACAATATCCATCCTGTTTCGCGTCTGGACCGTAATACTTCCGGGCTGGTTATTTTTGCCAAAGAACCGCGGATCCAGTTTCTTCTTTCACAGCAGGAGGTCATAAAAAAATATCTGGGAATCGTTACAGGAGCTTTACCTGCCGTCAATGGAAAGATCGAAGCCCCCATCGCCCGCAAAGAAGGCAGTATCATTGAACGCTGCGTTTCTCCCAGCGGCAAATATGCCCGTACCGATTATACCCTGCTCAAACGCCAGGGGCAGCTCAGTTTACTGGAGCTTCAGCTGCACACGGGCCGAACCCATCAGATACGCGTACATCTGGCACATATCGGCTGCCCGCTTTATAATGATAACCTTTATGGTACGCCCGGACCACAAAGCCGTCATGCTCTGCATGCTTATTATCTTGGTTTCAGGCATCCTGCAACAGCTAAATTTTTAGAAATATCCTGCGCTTTACCAAGCGATCTTTTAAAAATTATATACTATTAAAGTATAGAGTATGCTATAATTAATTACAACAATAGACATAAAGGAGGCTATCTCATGCCACTAGTAACATCAACCGAAATGTTCAAAAAAGCTTATGAAGGCCACTATGCTGTAGGTGCTTTCAACGTCAACAACATGGAAATAATTCAAGGTATCGTCGAAGCTGCACGTGAAGAAAAATCGCCTTTGATTTTACAGGTTTCAGCCGGTGCCCGCAAATATGCCAATCATATTTATCTGATGAAGCTGGTTGAAGCCGCAATCGAAGACACCGGTCTGCCGATCTGCCTGCATCTTGACCACGGCGAAGATTTTGAAATCTGCAAAGCCTGTGTCGACGGCGGTTTTACCTCTGTTATGATCGACGGTTCCAAACATCCCTTCGAAGAAAATATTGAGCTTACTAAGCGTGTTGTCGAGTACGCTCACAATAAAGGCGTTGTCGTCGAAGCAGAGCTGGGCCGCCTCGCCGGCGTTGAAGACGCAGTCAAAGTCAATACTAAAGACGCCACTTATACCGATCCTGACCAGGCCGTAGAGTTCGTTGAACGTACTGGCGTTGACTCTTTGGCAATCGCCATCGGCACCAGCCACGGCGCCTATAAATTCAAAGGTAATCCTGAGCTTGATTTTGCCCGTTTGGAAAAAATCACTAACTTACTGCCCGGTTTCCCGCTGGTACTGCATGGCGCTTCCACCGTTATTCCCTCTTTCGTGGAAGAATGTAATAAATACGGCGGCAAGCTTGACGGCGCACAAGGCGTTCCTGAAGATATGCTTCTGAAAGCCGGGACCTTCGGCGTCTGCAAAATCAATATCGACACTGATCTGCGTTTGGCCATGACAGCTTCTATCCGCAAGCATCTGGCTACTAATCCGGCTGATTTCGATCCGCGTCAATATTTAAAACCGGCACGCGAAGCTATCAAACAAATGGTAGCGCACAAAATGCGCGACGTGCTCAACAGCTCTGACAGACTGTAAAAATCACTGACTATCCCTGCAGGTTTCTTCCTGCGGGGATTTTTTTGTTTCAAAAAAATTCCGCTCTTAAAAAAGAGCGGAATTTTACCTATTTGGTTAATCGATCAGCGGCACTGTATTAGCTGCATGCTGCATGATATTGATCGTATAATCTTTCAGACCACGTTCGTTTAGTTGTTTTTGTGCTAAAGACCAGGCTTCTTCTACAGTTTCTACCGGTATCTGACCGGTCTTTTTTACAGTTTCGAAGTTTTCCTTTTTTGTAACAATATAAACTGTGCTGTTCTGGCACAGCAAAAACAAACGATAAGCAATAAAGAAAGGGATCGTGAATTTAGCCCTTACAGCCTTTTCCATCTCAATAACATCATTAAAGCGGAAGCTCTGCATAAATTCAGGCGGATCATTGATCTCTCTCGCTTCTAAAACAGAAATCACGATACCGCCGGGTTTCAGTGCCATTTCAGCCGTATCATAAGTTTTAGAGCCCTGATAAAGGTTGATATCCTTAGGAAAGCCGCCTGGCGAAGCAATAACTACATCAGCCTGCCCCTTGACCTTCACACCCTGGATCTTCATAACCTCTTTAGTACCTTCCAGCCAGGCATCATACCAGTGTCCGGCCACGATACGGGCAAAATCGCCATTAGTATCCATTACAGAATTGACGAGAAAACACGGATTGACAAAAGCGGCAGCTTCACACATATCATCATTCAAACGGTTATGATCGATCAAAGTCGTGCGCGTTTCCTCGCTGATACCGGCACCGACCTCGTCTGCCAACGCCAGCGCATGGTTTTTCTGGATCGTTTCGTCACCAGCTATGCCGGGCAGGATACTTTTACGTCCGCCGCCAAAGCCGGCCATCAGATGTACTGTGATGCCGCCGGTAATAATTACTTTGTCGGCATCAGCAATATGCTTGTTGATCCAGACCGGCGTACCACGGCTGGTATCACCAACATGCACCAGATCATCTGCCAGACAGTCATGCTGATAGATCTTAATCCGGTCAGCAACTTCCTCTCCGCAGACAGCGATATCCTCTGCTCTGGTTTGAGCGCGATGTGTACCCTGTGCTATAACGATGCAAATATCCTCATCAGGTACACCGCCTAAATTAACTTCATCTATCACATATTTTAAAAACTCAGGCGTGCGTATCCAGCCGCGTGTAATATCACTGACAACAACAGCAACTTTTTCACCTTTGCCGACGACCTCCTGCAAAGGCTTACTGTTGATGGGATTACGCAGCGCCGCGATAGTTGCTGATTTAACATCTTCCAGCCTGGGGACTTCATTACCCTCAATAACCTGCAGAATATGTTCTTCCGGTAAGGCTACTTCCTGATAGCCTTCACCTATACCAAATCTAAACTTTTTTAAAGCCACTTTTTTCCCCTCACTTGTCGTTATTTAAACATTGGCACAGTATTTACTCCGTGCGGCATAATGTTGACTGTATAAGTTTCGCTTTTACCCTGTTCCTTTAATTTTTCCTGTGCCAGCTCCCAGGCCTCCGCTAAAGTTGCCGCAGGGATCTGGCCTGTTTTGCGTGCTGCGTCAAAATTTTCAGGTCGCGTGACCATGATGACCGTAAACTGCTTCGACATACAATACATGTAAAACGCAATATAAAATGGTATCGTGAAGCCTGCCCGCAGTTCTTTTTCCATGCTCAGCTCGTCATTAAAGCGAAAGCAGTCAAAAAATGAGGGTGGTTCATAAATATCAGGACAATCTAACAACGCGATAAAAATACCGTTCGACTGCATTGCCATTTGTGCCGGCGCATAAGATTTCATTCCCTGATACAGATTGATATCCATTGGATAGCCGCCGGAGGAACCAATAACGACATCAGCTTTGGCTTTCGCTTCCACGCCCTGCAGTTTCATTACTTCCTGGGTACCGGTATACCAGGCCTCGTACCAGTGCCCGGCCACTATTCGCACAAAATCCCCTTCGGCATCCATAATCGAATTTACCAAAAAGCAGGGATTTAAAAAAGCGCAAACTTCACACATATCTTCACTGACGCGATTGCCTTCGATCTTCGTCAGATAAGTTTCCCTGTTCACACCGCCGCCGACCTCATCTGTCAAGGCCAGCAGGTGATTATGTTTGATCGTTTCCACACCGGCAAGTCCCGGCATAACGCTTTTACGCCCGCCACCGAAGCCGGCAAACAGATGCGTTGTAATGCCGCCTGTCAAAATAACCTTATCGGCTTCCACTGCTCTTTTGTCGATATACACCGGTGTGCCTCTGCTGGTAGTACCTAAAAAAACATTTGCTTCAGTGCCGTAAGCATCGTGATCGAATACCTGCAGCCTGTCAAATAACTCCTCACCTAAAATCAAACGTTTCTCGTCATCGTCGTTGTCACGGTGAGTACCGGTAGCAACGATCACAAAGATGTCTTCATCCGGGATTCCGCTGTTATTAAGCTCTTCTACAATGGCGGGCAAATAATCTTTGGTTCGCGACCAGGTACGGGTAATATCACTGACGATGAGCGCAACTGTATCGCCTTTCTGCACAAGCCTGCTCAAAGCTGGTGTACCAATAGGATTGCGTACTGCCTCCAGCGTAGCCTGCCTGATATCAGTAATTTTAGGAGCGCTGCCGCCATCAATGACCTGCACTATATGTTCTTCCGGCAACTCAATGCTTTCCACACGTTTACCGATATTTAAAGCATATCTTTTTAAAGCCATACATGTTCCCCCTCAAAAACAGTCACGCTTCCAAGACAGGCATTGTCGCCGAAGCATGTCCCATGATCGTGATCGTATAGTCTTTCTTACCCTGCTTGTCCAGTTCACTCTGCGCAAGCTGCCAGGCTTCTTCCAGGCTGGCAACAGGTATTTGACCGGTTTGTTTTACAAACTCAAAGTTTTCCGGTTTGGTTACCAGATAAGTAGTCAATGAATTCACGATGCAGCGTGTTTTAAAAGCTACAAATGCCGGTATCGAAAAATCTGCCCTTACATCCTTCTCAAACTGCAGCACATCTGACTTTGCAAACCAGTCTGTAAAAATAGCCGGCTCTTTGATGTCAGGACATTCCAGCGTCAAAATCATGATACCGCCTTTTTTAACGGCAAAAACAGCATTCATATGTGCTTTGCAGCTTTGGTATAAATTCATATCCTTCGGACTGCCGCCAGCGGAAGCAAAAACAACATCAGCCTGCTCCCTGATCGGTACGCCAGCCATAGCCACAAGATCCTTACAGCCTTTCTCCCAGGCTTTATACCAATGCCCGGCCACAACCTCATGCAGCTTTCCTTCCGGTGTAAAAACCATATTTACTAAAAAAGCCGGAGCCAATTTTTCCGTTACCTCTACCATATCTTCGTGTAAAGGGTTGCCCTCCAATAAGCCTGTCTCGCAAAGAGGATTACAGCCGTCGCCCACCTTAGGCGCCAGAGCAATAGCATGGTTATGCATGATCGTAGCATGCCCGGAAACGCCCGGCATGACCGCCTTACGGCCGCCGCCGAAACCGGCCATAGGATGCAGCGAAACAGCGCCTGTAATAATGACCTTATCTGCTTCAGCCACATAAGAATCGATCAGGATCGGAGTTCCGAAACTGGTTACACCCAAATCTGTAAGCTCTTCGTTATTTCTGCTGTCATGCTGATGTATTTTGATGCGTTTTACGATCTCTTCGCCGCAGACAGCAATGTCTTCCTCATGCGTATGCGCACGGTGAGTACCGGTAGCAACAACAATCGTAATATCCTCATCAGGTACGCCGGCAGCATTGATCTCGCCGATAATTACCGGCAAAAACTCAGCCGTCCTGACCAGTCTGGTAACGTCACTGACGATAACAGCGACCTTATCGCCTTTCTGCACTACCTGCTGCAGCGGCTGGCTGGCAATAGGTTCACGTACGGCAGCCAAAGTTGCAGCAGCGATATCTTCCTGTATCGCCGCCTGATTGCCATGTATATCATAAAGTATTTTTTCTTCCGGCAGAGTAACTTCCTGAAATCCGTTGCCATAAGGGAGTTGATATTTCCTCACTTAAACGCTCCTCCTCTATTTTTCACTAGTAAATTTATTATACTCCTATTTAAATGAAAATAAAAGACAGACGTTTACCAAACATCTGTCTTTACCAGTTTCTGTTGCTGCTCCAAAACTCCGAACGCAGCAGCGCCAGCATCGTAAATAATTCCAAACGTCCCAGCAGCATCGTTACGCAGAGCACAAGTTTGCCAAAGCCATTAATATCGGCATAATTACCAGTTGCTCCCACCGTTCCAAAAGCCGGACCCACGCTGCTCAAACAGGCGGCCACCGCAAAAATCGATTCTTCGATACCAAGACCTGTCGATACTACCATAAGCGACATCACGGCGATCGTCATGATATACACGAAGAAAAACCTGCTGATTGCCGCAACAACTGAAATCGGCATTACCCTGCCGTTAAAATTGACTGTTAAAAGCATCTGCGGATGGATCGCCCGGCGTAATTCTGCCGTGATCGCCCGACTCATCACTACAAAACGGCCCACCTTAATACCGCCTGCCGTAGAACCGGCACAGGCGCCGACCAGATATAGCAGACACAGCAGCAGTTTCGAAAAGGTCGGCCAGGTATCATAATCATAAGACACATAACCCGTAGTAGTGGCAAACGAAACCACCTGGAAAAAGGCGCAGCGTAAACCTTCAAAAAACTGCAGCCCGCTGCTGAAAAACAAATTCAATGTAATCAACAATGTCCAAACAGCTATTATCATCATATAAGCTTTGAACTCACTGTCTCGCCACAAGGTTTTGATCCCCCTCTGCGTTACAGCATAATACAAAGCAAAGTTACCGCCGCCTAAAAACATGATCAGTGCCAGAACTATTTCAATCGCAACACTGTTGTAATGCATAGCGCTATTGTCATAAGTAGAAAATCCGCCTGTAGCGATTGCCGACATGGAATGATTGATAGCGTCAAAATTCGTCATCCCGCAAATAACCAGAAACCCGGTACCAATAACCGTAAACAGACAGTAAATAAAAAACAATGCGCCAGCCGTTGTTCTGATTCGCGGCAGCAGTCTTTCCTGACCAAAACCGCTTACCTCTGCGTTAAAAAGATGTACGGCCCCGCCTGCGACCTGCGGCAGTAAAGCAATAAACAGTACAATGATGCCGATACCACCCAGCCAATGCGTAAAGCTGCGCCAGAACAAAACTGTTTTTGGAACAGCAGCCAGATTGGAAATCGTCGTAGCTCCGGTAGTCGTCAGCCCGGACATACTTTCAAAAACGGCTGAAACAGGATCCAGGATATGCAAAAACATATATGGCAGCGCGCAGATGACGCAAGTCAGAATCCAGGAAAAAACAACTGTTGCAAAGCCTTCGCGCAGTGATATGTCTTCTTTTTCATCAAACCTTCCGTATTGGACAAACCCCAGGCCTACAAAAAAAGCCGTAAAAGAAGCGATGGCAAATTCCACAAATGAACCGTCTCCATAAAAAAGCGCAAGTCCTATAGGAAGCAACAATATAGCACTCAACGCCAGGCTGAGCCTGCCTAATAAAAAAGCTATCAGACTGAAATTCATAAAAAATACAGCCTCCACGGACCTGTCCTTACCAGTTGCGTTTTACACGCCAGAAATCAGGCCTCATAATAATAAGTAATGTGAAAATCTCTAAACGTCCTAAAATCATCGCCGCAATAACTACTAACCTGCCAAAAGTAGATACATCGGCATAAGTGGCCGTAGGACCAACGATACCAAAGGCCGGTCCAACACTGCTCATACAGGCGGCAATAATCCCCATAGAATCAAGCATTGAAAGTCCAGTCAGGGAAATCAGCAAGGTCAAAGCAGAAAAGACAATCATATATAAATAAAAAAATCTTGTAACATTGCCTACTACTACAGGCGGAACATTACGCCCACCCATTTTAATACTGTAAACCATACGCGGATGGATCGTCCTGCGCAGCTCTGCCCAGGTAACCTTCAGCAAAATCACAAAGCGTGAGACCTTCATACCGCCAGCTGTTGAACCAGAGCAGCCTCCGACAAACATCAAAAGCAACAGTACATACCGGCTGAAATCAGGCCATAAATTAAAGTCACTGGAAGCAAAACCAGTGGTACTGGCTATTGATACAGTTTGAAACAATGCGTGTCTAAAACTGGTAGACGCATCAAAATACCCAGTATAATACAAATTCCAGGTTATCAAGGCTGTAGCAATACCGATGATCCAAAAATATGCTTTTCGCTCTGTATCCATCCAAAAAACCTTAAAATTATGCTGATATATCTTATAATAAAGAGCAAAATTCAAACTGGCGGCCACCATAGCAATAATAACGATCATTTCGACATAAACAGTCTCAAACTCCATCAGGCTTTCATACTGATACGAAAATCCGCCTGTAGCGACGGAGGCCAAAGCCAGGTTCATCGCCATAAACCAGCTCATCCCAGCTACTTTTAAGGCTACTGTTGTAATAAGCGTGAAAAAGATATACACGGTAAAAATAACAAAAGCCGATTCCTTGATTTTCGGAAGCGTACGTTCTGCTGCCGGCCCCGGAATTTCAGCGTTAAATAAATAATTAGCACCGCTGCCTACCTGCGGCATAATCGTGATAAACAGCATAATAACGCCGATGCCGCCAGTCCAATGCGTCATACTGCGCCACACCAGCAGGCTGTCAGGGAAGTTGCTCAACGACGACAAAGTAGTTACACCAGTAGTTGTAAAACCTGACGTGCTTTCAAAAATGGCACCTACAAGCCCGACAAGACCGGACAGATAATAAGGGATAGCCCCTAAAAAACAGACCAGCAGCCAGCCGCAGCCTACTGTTGCCAAAGCTTCCCGTAAATTCAGATGAGCACGTTTATTCTTTTCACCGTTACCGATCAGTGCCCCACCAATAAAGACACAGATCATAAAAGAAAAGATAAAACCCAGAAACATATATTCTTCCAGCAACAGCGCCGTGATCATTGGCACAACCATTGCTACGGCACAGGCGATGCTCAGCTTACCCAGCAGATACATCACAAGCCTGATATTCATTGATTATCCTCTACTTTCAAAAAACGGCATAACGCGTTTTACAAATTCACTCTTGACGAAAATAATAATTCTGTCGCCGCCATATAATACCGTATTACCATTAGGAACTATCGCTTCATTATCATGGACCACGGCACAAACCAGACAAGCACGCGGCAGTTTAAGCTCTTTCAGGCTTTTGCCGATAGCTTCACAATCATCCGGCAAAATAATCTCCAGCGCTTCTGCTTTCGCACCCTCCAGCAGAGAAACTGAAACAATGCCGCCTTTCCGCACAAAACGCAGCACCTCGCCAGAACTCAGCAAACGTGAAGAAAGGACGATATCGACGCCAACCTTCTCCATCAGCTCTACATACTCGTTACGGGCGACGCGAACAATAGTTTTCTTAGCGCCCAGATGCTTAGCCATCAAGGCCAGCAGCAAATTCAATTTATCATCTTCAGTAATACAGATCACGACATCGGCTTCAGCAATGCCTTCTTCCGTCAGCAAATCAATATCTGTACCATCGCCACACAAAACGATACCATGCTCCAGCTTTTGCGCAATCAGCTGGCAGCGGTCTTTATTCTTTTCAATAACTTTTACAAAAAGACCCTGTTCCTCCAGCATTGGCGCTAAAAATCTGCCGGTACGTCCGGCACCGATAATCATAACCCGTTCTATCTTTTCATAAGTATTGACAAAAGTTTCCTCAAATTCCTTGATCGCACTTTGCTGACCAACAAAATAAACATTATCACCAGGCTCCAGCATATCATCGCCATGAGGAATGATCATCTTATGCCTGCGAAACAACATCGCGATCAGGATCTGCCTGGGGATCTCCAAATCTTTCAAAGGCACGCCAACATATGGAGAAGCATCACTCATACGAGCTTCAAACATTCTTACTTTGCCCTCGGCAAAATCGTCTACATCCAAAGCAGAAGGCGTCATTAAAATATGATTTATTTCGGCAGCAGTAATGCGTTCAGGATTTAAGATCAGATCAATATTCATGCCCTGATTCAGCAAGTCTTTCGCCGTCAAAGCATACTCTGTATTTCTAATACGGGCAACTGTATGTTTGACGCCATAGTTTTTGGCCATCATACAGGTAACCATATTGACTTCGTCACTATCCGTAGACGCAATCAGTACATCGGCGTCCCTGATATCCGGATCATCCAAAGTATTGGGACTGCACCCATTCCCGCCAATGGTCAATACATCCAAGGAATTTTTTACTACCTCGCGACGCTTCTCATCGATTTCAACGACTACCACATCGTACTGATCGTCGGCCAGTAACTGAGCAATACTATACCCCAGCTTGCCAGCACCGACTATTACTATACGCATATAAATTCACCCTTATTTCTGACATTCATATAACTAGAGCAATTATATCACAAGTTTGTCAAAAAAACATCTAAATTACCTCTGCACATCGTTCTTAGAAGTCTTTCAAAAAGAAAAACTCCCTGAATTCGTAAATGGAATTCAGGGAGTTTTCATTTATTAACTTCCGCTATCTGCTTATTATTTTGCATTAAAGCTGGTCATAATATTTTGATAGGAAGGAATATATTTTCCAAGTAAAGTTGCCAACCCTTCCATATCATTACGCCAATCGCGGTGCAATTCGCAGGCTACACTGAAGAAGTTAACTAGCTGCACGCCGGCAGCTTCCATACGCCTCCAAGCAGCATCACGTACTTCTGCGTTAAAAGTACCGGAAGCGTCTGTCACTACAAAAACTTCATAACCGGCTTCAACAGCAGACAAAGCTGCAAAGGCTACACAAACATCAGTTACGATACCTGCCATTATCAATTGCTTTTTACCGGTCTTTTTTACTGCCGCAACAAACTCTTCATTATCCCAGGCATTGATCTGGCCAGGTCGTCTGATAAATGGAGCATCCGGGAACATTTCTACAATTTCAGGAAGCAAAGGTCCATTAGGGCCATTATCGAAGCTGGTAGTAAGGATAGTAGGAAGGTTAAAAAATTTAGCGCTGTCCGCAAGTGCTAAAACATTATTTTTAAATTGAATTGGTTCAAAGTCTCGAACCAGGTTAAACAATCCGGTCTGATGATCGATAAGTAATACAGCCGCATCATTCTTGTCTAATCTTTTGTATTTAAATGACATATAAATCACTCCTTAACAGGTTTATTAATATTTTTATTGCTTTCAAATATCTTTTAGTACAGTCAAGGGATCCTCTTGTTAAGATTAAGATATCATATCCTGAGTAAAGATACAAACAACCATAGTTAAATTAATACGTCATTTAAAAACTTATTGATGATAATAAGTTTTTAAAGTATCGGTAAGGGGCAAGCAATAAAGATTATTTATTTTAATCATATGCTGTCAGAAGCTATTATTCAGCTGCGCCATACTTCGGCTACGGCAGCTTTCTATCGCACGCGCATGCTCCTTTTCGTCGCCTGCTCTGTGAAAGCTCTCTGTCTCGGTCGTTCACTTCTCTTCAGGGGATAGCTGAACCGTTCTTC